>JACKZZ010002479.1_pt1 | contig 77462 bp, 80 predicted proteins | sample 8027871 | NCBI WGS metagenome assembly JACKZZ01 (sample SAMN15724774, study PRJNA655200) | protist metagenome | isolation source: fluorescence activated cell sorting (FACS) single amplified genomes of... | place: USA: West Boothbay Harbor, Gulf of Maine | collected 2000-07-19
CAAACCCAGGAGAAAGACCTCTAAATCCTACATTTGGGGGAGGTTTAAGAGCATTTATTTTTGAACAAATAGCAACAGATGATTTAGATTTTTTAGAAGAAAGAATATCCTCAGATTTAGGAGTATTTTTTCCAAATATAATTATAGGTAACTTAGAAATCCTAAAACAGGAAGACAATAACACCATAACAGTAGAATTAACATATAGTGTTTTAAATACTAACATTAATGATACATTGCAAATATCCTTCACATAATGGTAACAGTAGATAGAGACGTAAAATATATAAATAGAGACTTTTCTGATATTAGAGCTAAGTTAATAGAATTTTCTAAAACTTATTTCCCTAATACTTACAATGACTTTTCTTCAACATCACCAGGTATGATGTTTATGGAACAAGCGGCTTACGTAGGTGATGTTATGTCTTTCTATTTAGATAACCAATTACAAGAAAATTTTACACAGTTTGCTCGACAAACTAATAATTTATATGAGTTAGCCTACATGTTTGGATACAAACCAAAAGCAACAGGGGCAGCTCAAGCCACAATAGAATTATACCAACAGGTACCATCTAAATTAGTTAGTGGGAATTATGTACCTGATTATGATTATGCTCTAACTATAGGAGAAAATAGTACAATAGCTTCTACCCTAAACCCAAACATTAATTTCCTAATGGAAGATCAATGTGATTTTTCAGTTTCAAGTTCAATTGATCCTACAGAAGTATCTATATATCAAATAGTAGGATCAGACCCAGTATATTATTTACTTAAAAAAACAAGAAATTCAATATCTTCTACAATTAATACAAAATCCTTTTCATTTGGACCCCCAGAACAATTTCAAACAATAGATATTTCAGCAGATAATATAATAGGAATATTAGATATAATAGATAGTGATGGGAATATATGGTATGAGGTAGATTATTTAGGTCAAGAAATGGTATATGATAGTATAAAAAATACAAACCCAAATGATCCTAATAATGTAGAAGATCAAGGGGATGTTCCATATTTACTTCAATTAAAAAAAGTACAAAGACGTTTTGCAACCCGTTTAACTTCAGAAACAAATCTTCAAATCCAATTCGGAGCAGGTAATCCGAATGATGTGGATGAAAATATTACACCTAATCCTGACAATGTTGGTATTGGTTTACCATTTGAAAAAGATAAATTAACAACAGCATATTCTCCATCAAATTTCTTATATACTGGAACATATGGTATTGCTCCCTCAAGTACTACTTTAACAGTAAGATATTTAACTGGAGGAGGTGTTGCTTCTAATGTAGCATCTGGTGATTTGTCAACCTTAAACACTTCTAATGCTACATTTAATAATCCTAACTTAAACCCTACAACTTCAAATTACGTTTTTGGAACAATAGCAGTGACTAACCCTAACTCAGCAGATGGGGGTCAAGCGGGTGATACACAGGAAGAGTTAAGACAAAATACTATATCAACTATAGCAGCACAACAAAGATCAGTAACCTTAGATGATTATATGGTTAGAGCTTTAAGTATGCCATCAGAATATGGTACAGTTGCTAAAGCTTTCATTGAAAAACCAAAATTAACAGATGATCAAGTTTCAACTATAGAAACATTAAATTTATGGGTTTTATCTCAAAATTCATCAGCTCAATTTTCTACACCAACACAAACATTAAAAAGAAATCTAAGAACCTACTTATCACAATATAGAATGATTGGAGATAATATTGAAATAAGAGATGCTTTTATTATTAATATAGCTTTAGATTTTGAAATAATAGTTTTACCTAACTATAATAACAGTGATGTTATATTAACTTGTATTCAATCTTTACAACAATATTTTGCAAGAGATAATTGGCAAATTAATCAACCTATATTAGTAAGAGATTTATTTGTTAGATTAGATAAAATTGAAGGTGTACAAACTGTAAAAGATATTATTATATCAAATAAAGCAGGAACATCATCAGGATACTCACAATATGCTTATGATATATCAGCGGCAACACAAAATAAAGTAATTTACCCTTCATTAGATCCTAGTATTTTTGAAGTAAAGTATCCTAATAATGATATTAAAGGTAGAGTAGTACCACTATAAAATTAAAACATGGCAGTTTATAAATTATTTCCATATAAAGACACAACCTTATATTCATTATATCCTGAAATGAATACAGGAATAGATCCTATAACATCTATCACTAATTTGAATATAGCTATAGATTCTAGTCCTCAAGTGTCTAGATTTTTAACAGAATTTGTTCAAGAAGAAATAGAAGATGTTATTAATAATAAAATTTCGGGCTCTCAATGGGATGTGGATTTTAGATCATTTATAGCAACTGCTCAAGGAATTGTAGAATCAACAGATTTATCAGTTCATCCAATAGCACAACCTTGGTATAATGGAACAGGAACATTTTTAGATGTACCTCAAACAACAGATGGTGCCATATGGTATTCCCCTAATTTTAAAGGTTCAATAGCTTGGTCTTCAAGTGGAACTGATAATACAAATCACTATGTAACTAGTTCATACAACTCAGCTTCAGTAGCAGCAGGGGGTGGTTCTTGGTATCATAGTGGATCAGATGGTACATTATATGCTGTAACACAATCATTTGATACTAGAAGTGAAAAAGATTTAAAAATAAATGCTAAAACAGTAGTATCATTATGGTACAGTAGTTCATTAGGTGTACCTGCTTCTGCTTCTTTACCTAATTATGGTTTTATTACTAAATGGGAAAATAGTGTTGAATTTAATAGAAGTACCCAAATCCAACCTATAATGCAATTTTATAGTGTTGATACTAATACTATATACCCACCACAATTAGAGTTCAAATGGGAAGATTATCAAAGTGTTCTAACGGGATCTGCAACAGGAAGTATAGTAACAACAACTAACTTAGCTACAGCATTAGCAGAAAACCCAGGTGAATTTTTTCCATCAAGTGTGAACAGATTTAGATTTAATTTAGCTCCTAAATACCCAACCCCAGTATGGACAACATCATCTTTATTTACAGGAGTTAATTATTTACCAACTGCTTCATATTATGCAGTAAAAGATTTGGATACCAACGAATTTGTCATAGATTATGACACAACATATACTAAATTAAGTTCTGATAATGAAGGAAATTATTTTGACATTTATATGAATGGGTTAGAACCTGAAAGATATTATAAAATTTTAATTAAAACTAATATAAATGGTTCTACAATAGTATATGATGATAGTTATTACTTTAAGGTTATAAATGGATAATGGCAGAAAATATAAATTTAAATAAAGAAGTTTTTAATAAAAGGGATTATATTAAAACTATAAATCCTTCATTTACTCAATTGGGTGTGAAAACAGTACAAGAAGAATTAGATGAACAACCAACAGTTCAAGAATTTTTTGATATGTATAACATCTTATTTTATCAAATAAATGAATTAGGCGAGACAAATTCACATGAGTTTTTAATAAAAACAAGTGGCGAATATATTAAATCAGACCAAAATGATGAATTAGTAGAAGCACTTCAAATCGAAATAGCATCCTTAAGAGAAGAACTTTTACAAACCCAACAAGAATTATCAGGTGTTAAACTTACTGATGAAAAACTAACTAATTAAACAAAATGGCTGAAGTAATTAGCATAAATCCTACTAATTTTGAACTTCAAATATATGAAGAAAATGATACAAATTTAATAAATAAATTTGATATTACAACTTTCTTCACTGGTTCTAGTTATATAGAGTTTTATATATATGATATTAGTAATAATACTATACTTAATAGTAATTTAAATTATACTAATTATTTTTTACCAACAACTCCAAGTCAACCTGAACAATTTGATATAAGTCCTGAGGATGATGTTACAAATGAAGGTTATAGTAATGGTGAGTATATAGCGTATTATAATTTTTTAACAAAAAGAATAGGAGACCAATTTTCAAATCTCTTCATATCAGAGATTTCATCAGATAGAACTGAGATTAGATTAGATAGTACCGTATTATCCAATCTAGACATATTAGATCAAACAAATAATTTTATATCTTTTAGGGATGATCAAGATTATTTTGTAGACTTTTATCTTAATTTTGGGGATAATATTTTAGTTATAGCTAATAATATTAAATTAGAGAATGAAACTACAAATGATCCAACAGTTCTAATTAAATTATATGAACCTCTCCCACCTTCAATTAATATAAAAGATGAACTTTGGATTGTTACTACTTTAAATGAACCAGAAGCCTTTCAAGTAATATACCCAAACCTTCCAATTACTTTTAAAGATTCAACCTTATTACAGGGACCTAATTATAATATACCAATAAAAGGTCAAATAAATAATTCCTCACAAAATTTATCATACTCAGATATTATAAATGGAGCCCCTACAAGCTCAATGAACCAAGTAAATAGTCTATTAGAAGAATCATCTATAGATATAAGTGTTGATTATACAAACTTCTCAGATTTTATTCACTTTAGTTCAGCTCAAACAAGACTAGAAAATTTTGATTATAAAGTAGGATTAATAGAAAGTTATACTTCCCAATCTAATACATTAACTAATGTTACAAGTTCAACAACTAGTGTAACAATTTTACAATCAAAAATATCAGACATAATCAAAAACTTTGATAAGTTTGAATATTTTATGTATTATGATAGTGGTTCTAGTGCATCATGGCCTAAATCTAATACTGAACCTCCTTATGTTTTATATCCAACTACAAGTTCTCAAGCTTTAACTTGGTTAGGTAGTGCTGATGAGGGTAATTCAAATTATGGAGGAAGAATACTCTCAGCATCTTATTTTGATAACGCAAACCCAGATCAACTTAAAAAAGCAATACCTGAATATTTAAGAGAAGACCCAGATAATTTACAATATGATCTTTTTGTAGACATGGTAGCCCAATATTATGATAATGTTTGGTTATATACAAAAGATGTTACTCAAAAGTATAATGCTGATAATAGATTAGATTTTGGTGTCTCAAAAGAATTAGTTTCTGATGCTATAAAAGATTTTGGAGTCAAATTATATCAAAACAACTTTTCAACAAAAGATTTATATACTGCCTTTCTAGGATTAACACCTGAAGGAGCAACATTCCCATTTCCTAATATTACAGGTTCTCTACCCACTCCTACAGGATTTGAATATGTTGATACTTTAATATCAGCATCAAATGATATTATTCCTATGGATGATGTTAATAAATCTTTATATAAAAGAATTTACCATAATATTCCATATTTACTAAAATCAAAGGGAACTATTGCAGGGTTACGTGCTTTAATAACATCATATGGTATACCTGATACTATACTTAAAATATCTGAATTCGGTGGTAAAGATCAAGTAGATGAAAATGATTGGGATTATTATTTTAATAAATTTAATTATGCTTTAGATGTAGGACCAGGAACAAATTTTATATCTAGTTCTTGGGAAGTTAATGATCTTTGGAATTCAACAGACAATAGACCAGAATCAATCCAATTTAGATTTAAAGCAGAAGATATTTTACCTACTAATTTATCTCAATCCTTATTCAGTCTATACCAATCTACAACATTAAAATCTGATTTAGTACTAGAATATACAGGTTCAGGTTTAACAAGTGGTTCATACAGTGGCTCAAGACAAGACCCATATTACCAATATGCTAACCTAAAATGGATACCAGATGTATCAGCAGGTAATTCAGCTAGTGTATATTTACCATTTTTTGATGAAGGTTGGTGGTCAGTAATGATAACAAGTGGTAGTTCAGGAGGATATGAATTAACAGCAGCAAATAAAATTTACAATGGGAATGATGGTACTTCTATAGGATTTATAGCATCTTCATCCATATCAACAGGTTCTTGGAATTCATCTACAGATGCTTACTATGCCACATCATCTACTCACCCAGGACTTTCAGGTTCATTACAAGAAATAAGATATTATAATACTAAAATTAGTGAAAGTGTATTTAAGGATTATGTTATGAACCCTTTATCTACTGAAGGTAATAATGTTAATTCTTCACCTAATCAATTAATATTTAGAGCAGATCTAGGGAGTGAATTAGACACATCTAAAACTACAATAAAATCAAGAACATCAATTCATCCAAAAATAACAGGATCTTGGATCCCAACAGCTTCCTTTGTTGATTCTGAGAGTGGTTATTACTTAGATAATGCAAGACCCTACCCTGACGGAACCTACTCTACAAATACTGAAACAATATTTCTAGACCAATTCCCAGCAGGTATAAAAAATAGAATTACTGATAAAATTAGATATGAGGATAATTCAGTCCCAGCAGGAGACACATTATCACCTTTTAGAAGAGTAACACAAAATGTAGAAGCAAGTGCTTCATATACTGATAGTATAAATTATTTAGAGGTAGCATTTTCACCTCAAAATCAAATTAATGATGATATTATATCACAGATTGGATATTTTAATATAGGAGACTATATAGGTGATCCAAGACAAAGATCATCATCAGCCCAAATATATCCAGACTTAAATAATTTAAGTGAAGATTATTTTAAAAAATATATTAAACAATATGATTTAGTAGATTTTATTAGGTTAATAAAATTCTTTGATAATTCATTATTTAAAATGATTAAGGATTTTATTCCTGTAAGAACAAGCTTAGCATCAGGTTTAGTAGTAAAACAACATTTATTAGAAAGAAATAAATACCCTCAACCTCAAGTATCATATGAAGATAAAATCTATACAGGTTCTATCGATATGGTTGCTATATCAGGAGGAGCAGGAGGTGTATTTAATAAATTTAACAGTTTAACTACTTCACCATCAGGATCATTAGGAGCAGGACCTAATAACGAATATAACATAACTCAAAGTTGGTCAGAAACATTTAAAACATTATCAGGCTCAGTTTCAAAAACAAATGATTCCCAATATGAATTTTACAATGGAGAGTTTAGTGGGTCTACATTAATAATAACAGATGGAGAATTAAATGAAGAATGTGATTGGGTTAAAAATGTTGATCCTCAAGGAGCTACTTATAAAATAAGATCATATAATTCAACAGATGATGATTTTGGTAATTTTATAACACCTAGTAATCACCCATTTGACGGTTATATACAGGTATGGTTCCAAGATGATTCAGCATCACCATTACCACCCCCAAGCCCAAGTAGTTAAAAATATTTATGTAAAATGTCAGGAAAAGTAAGATATATAAAAATAGCAAGAATAGATGGAGATGGTAATGATATTACTAACACTCTAGAAAATTTAACTGAAATCACAATTCCTTTAAGCGCTGGTAATAGAACGTATCCTATAGTAAATAGAACTAGACAAAATGATTTTTATCTCTACTACATAAACCCACCAGGAAATAATGATATACCATTAGCTGATCATTCAAATTTAAATTTTGATTTTTCATCATCAATGAATGGCTCTTTTTCAGCAAGAACCCCTGTAATTGTAGATTTTAATAACATATTATATGATAGTCAATCATTTGCTACTACTGAAACTATCAATACTGGGGTAGGAACAACAACCGGAGAGGTGTACAAATTTCAAAATACATACCCTAGTGTAGGAACTAAAATAGTAGCAGGAGGATCCATAACAGCAACAAATGAATTATCTTCTAATTGGACTATAGCTTTAAATAGAAATGCTGAAACTATTGATCAATTAAATTGGCAACCTAATGTTGATGGAGCAACTCAAAGTTACAATTTTGAATTTTCATCATCAGCTGAAGTAGCACCTAATGACTCATTTTTCTTAAGGGTTAATATAGATTCATCATTAACACCAATATCTTTCACCACCTCACTTTCAAGCCAATTTCAAATCACAACAGCAACTAATTCATCAGTAGATAGATCATTAATACTAGAACCTTACTTATCACAACTATTTTTTAATCAAGGATGTGATGTTTTAATTAATAATGTTAGTCAAGGAATACCAAATCCATTTGTTAATGATTTAGATTATTCAACTACAACCACAGTTCCAATAAATTTTGATGCTATAGTAAGTGGAAGCGCTGTTAAATCAACTATACCACAATCCCATTATACTCAACTTTCATCTATAATACCAAGATATTTAGGGGCTAAATCTACATCACAAAAAATAAATACATGGACACCACCAACAGTAGTACAATACCCAAGTGCAAGTATCATCCTTGTAGATGAAGGAAATTTTGGTAAACTACCTAATGTAAATTCATTAAACAATGTGATATTATTTTGTGAATGGATAGGAGGAAATGCTCCTGAAAGAATGGATGCTGTGACAGCTAAAATTAAATATCTTATATATCAAGATGGAACTGTTGAAAAACCAAACTTAAATGAATTTTCATTATATAATCTCCAAAATGCTTTTAGAAATGGAGAAAATTTAGAAGCCACCTTAACAGCAGATGATCCAACACTTCAAAACTCACTATCAGGATTAAGAAAAATAATCAGAGGTGGGGCAAAAATTGAAAATATACTTACAACACAATCCGGATCAGTAACAGCAGCACCTGAAAATAATTTCCCAAATGATATTATTATAACAAATGCAAATCCTCTTGATACATCAAATCAATCTACAAATAGATTTGAATTTAATTATATAAGTAGTTCAAGCACTACATTAGGAGTTGATGGAGATCCTCTACAAAATTATACTCTTTCATTCCCTAATAAAACTTTTAACTTTGCTAATGATGCACCTGTTGATATAACAGATGCTGCTAGTTTATGGCAAGGTAATCATTATCATACTACCCCAGATAGTAATCAAAAAGGTATAGTTTCTACAATAAAATATAAATTAACAGTTAAAAATACAAATCCTCAATCATCATTAAAATGGAGAAGAAGAATAGCAGTTTATTTTGATTTGTATGATAATACAACTGGTCAAATGATACCTCCTTATAAATTAAAAACAAAAGGAACTAGAACTGAAACAGTAGGATATGATGGGGGTTCAAGCATTTCTGCTAGTCCACTAAATATAGTTGATTTGTATGATCCTACTCTTAGTAGATTTGGTGTAGTATTATGGGCTGAAGGTCAAGCTAATCAAAATAATTGGGATAATGAATGGAGAGCTAAATCTAATATTGAAATAGAATTTGATGTTCCTGGAATTAATCAAAATACTGCTATAGAACCATCACTGGTAGTATCATATAAAGAATTTGCAACATCACAAAAAGATGGACCACCTCAAGGAGATGAAACAGGATATTTAGTAATAGAAGAAGACGCATCAGTCAGATCATACCAATTCCCATCCCCAGATATAAACATTACAGCCTCAGCTAATTCTAATGAACGGAATTATATATGGAGTCTAACTTCTTCCTACGCAACTGATACTAACGGAGATAATACATTTACTTTAACTTCATCAGCTGAATTATTTGAAGCATATGGAGGTGCTTATAAGCAAGAAACTGTGGATGGTTGGGGATTTGATACTATAACTTCTCCAATCGAATTCCAACCTGCTGATGAATTCAGATTTATGGGTGTAGAAACACAAACTTTTATTGTTGAAAGTGTAGAAGTTGATCCAACTGGAAATTTAGGTCAAGGCTCAATTAAAGTAACTTTTACAGAACCTTTACCAATTGCAAGTTCATACCAAGCATCAGGATCTCAAGCTACATTACAGTGGGATTGGTTTAATGTTAGAAGATATACTGATAGTAGTGATTATGTAATATTTGAAGCAGTTAAACCAGCTGGTGCAAGTGGTACAGCAATCATTAAACCTCAATATGTAGTAGATGAATTAAATAAAGGAGTAAATGAAATTATATTAGACCTTACTGAAAAAGGTTTGATTTCATAATATTTATTAGTATATTGTATTTATAACAAATAAAAAACATGGGATATTTAAATAATCAAGTTATAACAGTAGATGCCATCTTAACAAAAAAGGGCAGAGAGTTATTAGCTAAAAATGATGGTTCTTTTAGAATTACACAATTTGCATTAGCAGATGATGAAATAGATTACACACTTTACAATCCTGACAATCCATCGGGATCAGCATATTATGGACAAGCCATAGATGGAATGCCTTTATTAGAAGCATTTCCAGATGAAAGCCAAATAATGAAGTATAAATTAACTACTTTACCAAGAGGTACAGCAGTTCTACCAGTATTAAACTTAAATGTCTCCGCACTCACAATGCCACAAGGAGGTACTTTTACATTATCACCAGAAACATTAAATTATTTAGGTAATGCCTCAGCTGTAGAAACTTCTGGTTACACAGCTACAATAGCAGATGTTAGATTAATGTCTACATTTAATGGAGTAGGAATTCAAAGTACAGCAGCAACAAACCAAAATGCTACTTCAACAACAACATTAGGTACTAATGTATCTTCAACTGTAATAGGCACTCAGATTAATTTAAGAGCAACTACAGTTAATACTTTATTTGGGTCTAATACTTCAATTAATACAACCTTAACAGTAGTGGGACTAGACAGTGGTGCTAGATTAACAATTCCAATTACCATTAATCAAACTACTAAATAAAAAATAAAAAATGGGATTCAAAAGATTAGACGCAGAAGATTTTGTAGTAAGTGCTGACTCAGTACAATCTACAGCCTGGTCAACAGGTTTACCTACACTAACATCATTTTATACTTCTTCAGTTCAAGCTGGAAGTACATCAGGAAATTTTTACTTAAGTGTATATCAAGCAAACGCTACAGGTTCTGATACAACTGTTCAATTCGATATTACTTATGGTAATGTTAATGGTTTAGGAAGTGAATATTATAATGGTGCTGTTCCTTCACTTACACCATCAAGAACAGTTTATGGCCAATATAGAACTTTAGTTTTAGAAGATGAAAATACAAATTTCTCATATGGTACAGACAATAATGTATTCACACCAAATGATTTTTGGGCATTATCAGTTGAGAGAGCTAGATATAAAGAAAAATTATTCCCAGGAACTTTTAATATAAAATTATCAGGTTCAGGAGGTTTATTAGAATTAACAGATAACTCAAATGATGTTAATGTTCAAACTTTTATAGGTTCAAATAGAGTATTCCAGATAGTATCAGGTTCTAATGGTAGTGCTATAGCAGCAAATTCAGGATATGCTCCAGGATCAGGATCATATGGTTTATTTTTACCAGACATAGGAACAATATTATTAAATCCAGATGCAATTTCAGAATCAATTAATTTAGTACCAAATAGAGCAGCAGATTTAACAAACGGTACTAATCAGGCTACTTTATATGATTCATTAGTTTTAGGTAGTTCATTTCAATTAAATGCTCAAGAAACAATAACATCAGATTATATATTTGTTAGATCAAGAAATAGTGAATTTAACTACTCAGAAAATCCATCATTTATATCAGGTTCAACAGGTGAGATAATTTACGAACAATTTATTAACAATCCTCAAGTTTATATTACAACTGTAGGAATGTATAATGATGCTAATGAATTAATAGCAGTAGCTAAAATGTCAAAACCATTACTTAAAGATTTTACAAAAGAATCATTAGTAAGAGTTAAATTAGATTTTTAGGATGAATGAGTGTTTACAAGCCTTTTATCACATCGGATGTTGTTGTAACTCCATTTAAAGTAAACAAGAGTTTTTCTTTCAAAGGGGCAAGTGAACTTACTTCCTCAAATGTAGGCATAGATAGATTTTTTGGTAAAAATACACCTTATATTTCTGGGTCAGAACTAACAGGAGAGATAGTATCCCAATCTCAAGCTTTAATATACGAATCAGCTAAACAATTATATTATTCCAATTACTTATTTGGAATGGATGGCTCACCAGCTAATTTACCTCAGACAAATCCAGATGGGACTATAACAATAGAAGGAGATAGTGGTTCTTATCAACCAATGTATGATAATTACTTACCAGATACTTTAGATGCTAATAGGTTATTTCCAACAGCATCAAATGATAGAATAGGAGTTATTTCTATACCTTCAAATTTATTTGGAGAATATATAAAACCAGGAACATTTTCATATTCTTATGATGATGGTTCTCTTTCAGGAACATTCACAGATGATGAAAATGGAAACTTATTTAAAGATGGGTCTAAAGTAGGAGATATAATATACCAACATGGTATTATAGTATTAACTTCTTTTGGTACTTCTATTACTGGAAGTACTTATGGTTCAGCTATATATGGGACTGGGGTATATTCTAGTGCTGGAGCTAATGAATTAGATACTGTTATAACAACTGCTAATATAACATGCTCTTTTCAAAGTACTATTACAATATATGAATCACAATATAAATGTACTTTCAATCCAAATGAATACAATTATACACAAAACCCATCAGCTATATCTAGTAGTTTAAATAGTGGTATAGTGTATGATTTTTTAACAGGTTCTTATTTTGAACCTTATATTACCACAGTAGGTTTGTATAATAATGCTAACCAATTAGTAGCTGTAGGAAAGTTATCACAACCCTTACAAAGTTCTAATACTACCGACACAACTGTATTAGTTAACCTAGACTTATAATATTTATAGATATGGCAAAGAATTTATCTAAATCGGGAATCTCTACAACCCAAACCATTGAGGCATGGCATGTGACTCAATCAATTGACGCATTTACAGGAGCTGATGCTTATAATATTAACCTATCAGGTTCACTAGAAGTAACAGGTTCTTCAAAACTATCAGGTTCTGTTACCTTAAATGATATAACATACCCAACATCAGATGGTACCCAATTTACAGTACTAAGAACAGATGGAGCAGGTAACACAATTTTTGATTATGCTGATAGAGTATATTTAGAAGTTAGATCAGATGAAGCATTAACCAAAGGTGACCCAATCTATATTACAGGATTCAATAATGGTCAAAATAGAATTGCAGTAGCTAAAGCTGATGCTGCTGATTCTAATAAAATGCCTGCTATAGGTTTAGTATGGGAGACTGTAGGAATAAATGCAAATACACAAGTAGCCACAGTTGGATCTCTAGATGATGTTAATACACAAACAGCACCAAATGATTTTCAAGAAGGTGATGTTTTGTATGTAAAAGCCGGAGGAGGTTTAACAAATGTTAAACCAACAGGTTCTGCCTTAATTCAAAATGTAGGTAAAGTAGGTAGAAGAAATACAAATAATGGTCAAATAGTAGTATTTTCTATTGGTAGATCAAATGATATACCCAATATATCACCAGGATATTTTTGGGTAGGAAACTCAGATTCAGTTGCAACTGCTGTACCTACATCCTCCATATCTGTGACCCCACCAACATTACAACAAGTTACAGATCAAGGTTCATCTACAACAACTGCAATTACAGCCTCTATTATAAGTGCAAGTAACACAGTATTCATTTCAGCCTCTCTTTTAGATCCATCAGCTCATGTTTTAACTGTTGATACATCCTCAGGTCAAGTTTTTTATACCCCTTTTGAAATATCTTCATCAGGTGGAGGAAATGTGATAGGAAGTCCTTTAAAACCATTAAAATTAGATGGTTCTACTGCGACAGTACAATCAACCGGAGTTATTGATGCTAAAGCAACACAAACCAACTTTAAAAATACTAGTGGTACTACTTTAGCTTCTATTGACCATACCACAGGCGATGCCCATTTTGGTTTAAGTTCTGTTGATATAAAAGGTAATGGAGAAATATCATCTTCAAAACAATTGATAACATCTGATGGTCCTAATGTTGAAGATCTTTTAATGATATTATCTCCACCATCTGCAAATTTTGATGATACAGGTAGCGCAGCAGTGAATGTTAATCTTTCAGGTTCCATTAGTGCCTCAAATGCTTATGCTTTAAAATTAACATCACCAGATAATAATACATTTGGTATAAAAGCAGATGGAGAAGTTATACCTAGTAAAGTTACTATGTCTGATCTTACATTATCAGGATCAGGTGGTTTTGGATATATTAAATTTGGTACTAACCAAGATCAAGTTATAACAGGATATGATAACAATATTATTATAGATGGTGATGGTAATATTAGGTTACAAGCAGATTCAATATCTATAGACTCAACAACCATAGGAAACAGTGTTGCTAACGCAGGTGGTAGTACTATAGCATGGACTGGAAGTATTAATCTAAAAAACGGTTCAACCTTTAGTGGTAGTATCACAACAGAGGGTTACATATCAGCCTCGGCGTTTGCAGGTGATGGATCAAGTTTAACAGGTATAGTATCTGCTTCATACGCAGTAACAGCATCACATGCTTTAAATGTCCCAGGTGGTAATACTCAAGTTGATACTTATATGTACTCATGGCAAGCTGGAACAGATTCAACTTTCTTTAATGATGGTAATATTAGTATTACATATGATGAAAGTAATGATGATATAGATCTTGAATTTTTAACTGAACCCTCAAGTAATGGAGATTTAGTATGCTGTACAAGAGTATTTACAGATGGAGTTACTCCTTCAGTTGATTGGATAGACATAACAACACAAGGAGCTACTTACGAATTAGCAGGATCAATACCTATTAGCTCACAAGTAGAACTTTATATATATCATGTAGATCATCCTATTGATACTTCATATCCACGCTACAAGGTTACAGTAGCTCAAGATTCAGATAGTGGTCTTTATAACAATAATGCTATAGTTAAAGTATACACTATAAAATAATAACTAAAATTCATTTATGAATTGGACTTATAACGGAGAGGAAATAACTGATCATACTCAATTTCCAAAAAACACATTTGGTTTTATTTATAAAATCACACACTTACCTACTGAAAAATCTTATATAGGTAAAAAAGTACTTATACATAATCGTAAAGTAAAAGTAACCAAAAAAGATTTACTTATGTATGAAGGTGTTAAAGGTAGAAAACCAACTCATAAACGTGTTAGTAAAGAATCAGATTGGAAAACTTATTATGGTTCTAACAAACCACTCCTAGAACTAATAAAATCAGAACCAATTGAAAATTTTGAAAGGTGTATATTAAAAATTGTACCAAATAAAAAATTACTCACATATTATGAGACACAAACTCAATTTATGTATCAAGTTTTAGAACACCCAGATAAATATTTTAATGATAATATATTGGGAAAATTTTATACAAAAGATTTGGCTCCCCAATAAAGTGATGTTATATTTAACATCATGATAAATGAGCTATTAGTTAATTTAGTAGACACGGTTATAGGAAGTGGTAAAAGAACATCAAGAGGTAACAAAGCTTACCACTGTCCGTTTTGTAATCATCATAAACCCAAATTAGAAGTTAATTTCACTGAAAATAAAAAAGGACACAATCCATGGCATTGTTGGGTATGTGGTAAGAAAGGAAAAACTTTAAAAGCCTTATTCAAACAGGTTAAATCATCAACTGATAGTTTTAGAGAATTATCAAAATTAGTTAAGACAGGATATGAAGTAGAAGAAGTTATTATATCAAATGATGTATCTTTACCTAAAGAATATAAAAAAATATTAAATAATACTGACTTAATAGCTAAAAAAGCATTTAAATATTTAAATAATCGAAATGTATCTGAAGATGATATTATAAAATATAATATAGGATACTGTGATTTTGGCAAATATAAAAACATGATTATTATACCTTCATATGATAAGAATGGTAAATTAAATTATTTTACATCACGTTCATTTGAAAAAGATGCTTATATTAAATATAGAAATCCTGATTGTTCAAGAGATATAATACCTTTTGAATTATTTATAAATTGGGATTCACCTTTAATATTATGTGAAGGCCCATTTGATGCTATTGCAATAAAAAGAAATGCTATACCCTTATTAGGTAAAAATATACAATCTAACTTATTAAAAAGAATAGTTGAATCTACAGTTAAAAAAATATATGTAGCTTTAGATACAGATGCTTTAAAACAAGCATTAAAACATTGTGAGTATTTTATAAACCAAGGTAAAGAAGTATACCTTGTTGAATTAGAAGGAAAAGATCCAAGTGAGATGGGATTCTCTTATTTTACTAAACTAATTCAAAACACTGATCCATTAGACCAATATAACTTAATGGAGAAGAAATTTTCATTAATATGAAAAAACGAAACGTCAAAAAGAAATATAACAGGATACTGGAAATATCTGAAGACGCAAAACAAATAACATTACCAGATTCTAGGTATTATAGAAGAAATGGTAAGTATTATCCATCAATAACTTATGTTTTAGGTTATTATCCAAAAGGTAAATTTTTCCAAGACTGGCTTAAAAAAGTAGGATACTCAGCTGACTATATAGTTAGAAAAGCAGCAGATCAAGGTACACAAGTACATGAAATGTGTGAAGATTACCTAAATGGTAAAGAATTAAATTTCTTATCTCCAACAGGAAATCCAATGTATGATCCAACAGTATGGCAAATGTTTTTAAAATTTGTTGACTTTTGGGAAGAATATAACCCAACATTACTAGAAGCTGAAGTTCATTTATTCTCAGATGAACTTAAAGTAGCAGGTACATGCGATTTAGTATGTGAAATAGACGATGAACTATGGATTATAGATTTCAAAACATCAAACCACTTACAAACGACTTACGATTTGCAGACCGCTGTTTACGCCAAATGTTATGAAGAGTGTTTTGGTAAGAAAATAGACAGACTAGGAGTTCTATGGTTAAAATCATCCAAACGTGGACCTAAAGAAGGTAAAATTCAAGGTAAAGGTTGGGAAATGTATGAATCAAAACGTACACAAGATGAAAACATAGATATATTTCAAACAGTTAAAAAATTATTTGACCTAGAAAATCCAAGACATTCACCTGTATTTACAGAATTCAGAACGCAAGTTAAGAAAAGAGGTTAATATTTATACCATATGGTTGACCTAGTGTTAGAAATACAGATTATATGTTTAACCTGTATTATGGTCTTAATTATTAAAGGATTAAATAAAAATGATAAAATTGACTGACTTATTATCTGAAGTACAAGGTAAACCAAAAGCAATAATCTTAGCTGGGGCCCCTGGAGCAGGGAAAGGTTCTATTCTAAGAGATTTAGATTTATCTAGTTTAAAAACTTTAAATTTAGATGATACTATAGCTGCACTATCCAAGGTAGAAAAATTTACATTAAATCAAAAATCAGCAGATGCTGAAGATAGAAGTAAATTTATGAAAGCAATGGCTGTAGCTACCAAAAAATTAAAAGGTGAACAACTACCACAAGCTATAGCAGATCGTGAATCTTTTATATTAGATGGTACATCTGCATCCAAGAATCAAACAATTAAATTGCTAGATCAGCTAAAACAAGCAGGATATGACGTTCTTATGCTTTATGTTTATACTGACTTAGAAACGTCGCTAAAACGTAATCAAGAAAGATTTGAAAAATCAGGTGGAGAAGATAGAAGTTTACTACCAGGTGCAGTATTAAGCACATGGAAAGATGTCACTGCTAATTTTGATATATATAAAAGTATGTTCAATAACTTTGTTTCTGTAGCCAATACTGGTGATTCTGAAACAATGAAAGATATAGCAAATATTTTAAAAACATATGTAGACCCTTTTAAGGTTAAAGATGGTAGAGAAAAAACTGAAAAAGAAGCAGCGAGATCTAAGGCACAAAAAGAAAAATTAAATCAAGAAGTACAAGATATTTTACAATCTGATCAAGTACAAAATATTATTAATTCTTCAATTTCAAAAGAAGAAGCACAAGGTAAGATAAACGCATTTTTAAAATGAGTAAATTAAGTGATTTTTTAGTAGATGGAATCTTAAATGAATCTGTAGAACAAATTACAGCTTTATTTGGTGGTGGGTTTAAGCCTCCTACTAAAGGGCATTTGGATGTAGTTTTAAATGGTTTAAAACAAAACCCTGAAATAAACAATCTAAAAATTATAGTTGGGGGTGGAGTTAGAGATGGTATAACACAAGACCAATCTGCAAGAATATGGGAATTATATAGTGACATAGGATTAATCCCAGTTGAAACTGATGTTATAAAGGCAAGCCCATTTTCATATTATAAAGAATATTTAAGATCTAATCCAGATGATAAAACCTATGTTTTTATAGGTTCAAGAGAAGGAGATGAAAAAGATCAAATTGATGTAGCTCAACGATCTAAATTTGTAAAAAATTATAGTGACAATGTAATACCAGTTGAAGTATCTACTGGAGGTAGTGTGAGTGGAACTGAAGCAAGAAAATTATTCAAAACTGATTTAGAAAGTTTTAAAGATATGTTACCTGAAAAGTTAACTGTAGGTGATGTTAAAAGAATAATTGATATTTTGAATGGTAAATCAACAGATTCAACCGTAAATCCAACGTTTAATAGGACAGAGCCACTAAAGCCTAAAGAAGAAAATATAGACCCTAAATCACAAAAGAAACATAAAGGCAAATCTGCTCCATTTGGATCAGCATATGAACCAATAAATGAAAATGCTACATACTCTAGTAAAATCAATTATAAACAACAAATAAAAGATTTAACAACTTATATGTTGAATAAGGGTATGAACATTCAACCTCTACCTAAAGTTATATTTAAAAATGGGGACAGAGAAAATGCTGGAGATTTCTTTGGTAAAACTGCTTACTACCAACCAGATACTATGGAAATAGTATTATACACAGAAGGTAGACATCCAAAAGATATAGTGCGATCATTTGCCCATGAAATGATACACCACATTCAAAATTTAGAAGGTAGATTAGAAGGTATAGCCACTACTAATACCCAAGAAGATGATCATTTAACTTCCATAGAGGCTGAGGCATATCAAGATGGCAATTTAGCTTTTAGAGGTTATACAGATACAGTATTAAATGAAAAGAAAAACAAAGACCCATTTGGTCTAAACCAATTTGCTAGAGAATTAATTCAGGATAATCCCCAACCTGTAAAAGAAGACATTAAAAGTTTGGCTCCCCAAGAAAATGATGTTATATTTAGTAAAAATTGTGGTTGTGATAAAACTTAAGAAACTATACAAAAAAATTAAAGAAGAAGTATCAAAAGAAAAATACACATTATACTGTGATATGGATGGTGTGTTATGTGATTTTGAAAAAAGATTTGAAGACCTAACAGGTTTATCTCCTAATACTTATAAAGATAAACATGGTTTAAATGAATTTTGGAAAGTGATAGATAAAGATGGTGTTAGATTTTGGGCTGGTATGCCTTGGATGCCTGATGGGGAACAATTATACAATTATATAAAACCTAACTTATACTCATTATTATCTTCACCTTCATTTGATAATAGTTCAAGACTAGGAAAAAGATTATGGGTTAAAAATAAAATCCCAGGAACTAAATTGATATTAGCAGCAAGAAAAAATAAACAAGACTACTCAGAAGAGAACGCAATACTTATTGATGATCTTAAGCCAACCATTGATGAATGGAACGCTAAGGGAGGCATAGGAATCCTACACACCTCAGCTGAATCAACTATAAAACAGCTAAAAGAGTTAGGATTATAAGTTTAACTAAACAATAATTATGGATAAAATTAAAACAATTGTAAACTCGTCATGGTTTAAAGCAGCAGCTGCAGGTGCAGTTGGAGTTTTTCTCTTAATGGATAAAAATGTATTATACGCAGGTATAGCATTTGGTATTGGAATTAGAGAATTTTTATTAGCATTTAAAAATTAAAAATGGCATACTCAGTTACAGAAAAATCAGGAGCAGTAAAGAAAAAAAGAAAAGGAATTCATGCTAAAAGCAAAAGTTCCAAACTGCCAAGTTCTAAAAATTATAAAAAACCATATAAAGGTCAAGGTCGATGAAAGATAACATCCTAAAAAAAGAATTCAATAAAAAAGACGTTGAACGTCTTCGTAATCTAGTAAAAGGTAAAGGTACTGAACGTACTGGAGCTGGTATAGGTTATACTAAACAAGAAGAATTCCATAAAGAAGGAGATATCTGGGAAGAAAATGGCCGTAAATGGACTATAAGGGACGGCGTAAAAGAAAACATAACAAAATTAGATAAATTTAAAAAATCAGCTGTCCCTTTATTTTACCCTGAATGTAATAATATAATGAATAAACAATTAGATTCTCATTATTTTAAAGCATATGGAGCATGTTTAAATTGTACTACAATTAAAGAAACAAAATTAAAAACATCAGGTGAATGGGAAAATCATAAAAATGAAATTCACAATAAAGAAATTGATAAACTTATTATAGAATATAAAGCTTTTATGAAAGAAAAAATGAATGAGAGTAATGATGGTTTTATAACAGAATCAGGTGAAGTTGAAAAATGGGTTGGGGGTGTAAATAAAGAAAGAGCTCAAACAGCATTAGAGGAAGGAATTGAATATCTTAAAAGTATGAAAAAGAAACAAACCTAGTTTCTATTAATTTCCCACTTCTTTTCAATATTTATAATAGTACAAAAGGTTGTTTTCAATTAAAGTAAATACAAAACTTTTATAAAAAAAACAAATGGAGAACGAAATATTAATGAGTATCCTAACGGCTATAACAAGTGCATTAGGTATTAAAGAAATCTGGTTAGTCTGGAAAAAAAGAATTGAAATAAGAGAAAAGAAAATCACTAAAGATGCTAACTTAAAAGACAAATTAATGTCTGAAGTTATTTTAGATTTAAAAGAAAAAATTGATCAATTAGAAGAAAAAATATATGAATTAATTGATGAAAATACTATGTTAAGAGAAAAATTAGCTCGTATGGAAGAAAGATTAATCCTATCAGCTAATAAAAATTCACAAAACAAAAGAGAAAAATCATCAGAAGAATAAAAAAATAAAGATTATGGAAGATAATTTCAATCACAGAAAATGGTTTAAAGACCAATATTTAAAAGAGGCTCAAGAAGCTAATATTAATGAAGAAATGACACCATCTGAAGAAGCATTCAAAGCAATTTTAGATGTAGCAGCTAACATGAGAGGTAAAATGGATGACCATTATATTGAATTATTAGGAAAGGCTCATGATTCACTTAGAGCGGAAATGGATGATTTAAAAAGAGATGCTATCTCAAATATGATGGGTAGAGAAAAAGGTGCATAAATCACATAGATAACACCTCTCCATATATTTATCGACATATTTAAATATTTTTAAAAATTAAAAAAATGAACGAATTCGATTTAAGAAAATTTCTTTATTCTAACCCATTACTAGAGGGTGAAGAAGAGAAAGACGAAGCATCCAAAAAAGCTCTCGATAAAAAGGAAGATGAGTTGGATGAAAAAGACATGGAACATGAAGATCTAAAAGAAAAGATCAAACATCATGAGGGTGCTATCAAAAACATCAAAAAAGAACTTGAAGATTTATCTGATGATTTAGGTGAAGATGAAGATGACCTAAAAAAAGAAAAAGAGGAAGTTAAAGAAGTAGAAGAAGTAACTGAAACTCCTAAACTTACTAAAGAAGGTCTTAGAGATATGATCAAAGAAAAAATTACTGCTATCTTAAATGAAGAAGAAGTTACTGAGCAAGAAGATGTAGAAGTAGAAGATGAAGAAAACGTAGATGTTGACGTTGAAAAAGATGTTAATGTAGATGTTAAAGATGAAGTAGATATTGACGATGAATCTGCAAAATCAGAAATGGAAATAGATAGTGAAATTGCTGGTGAGAGCCCAGAAAAAGCAGCAGTATTAAGTCTTTTAACTAAAGCTCAGGAAATGGTTCCAACTTTAGGAGGAGATGAAGAAAAAAATGGAAAAATGGTAAACCAAATAAATAATACCATTACCATGTTTGCTAGAGATTATTTAGCACAAGCACCAAAATAAGATTAAAAATCTTTTTTGTTAATTTTTAAAAAAATACGTTATGGAATCAAATGAAACTTATGTCAAGTTGGCCGAGTTATGGACTGAATTCTCTACTGAGCATTCAAAAACTAGTAAAGCTGCTCACAGTCGAGCAAGAAGAGCTTTAACAGAGATTAAAAAACTAATATCAGTATACAAGAAGGCATCAGTAGCTGAAGACAAAGCATAGAATGAAATGGATAAAAGTCTCATTGAATCTTACATTAAGGATATTTTAAATTCTAAAGTCAATGAGGCATTAACTCCTGATCAAGCTTCTAAAGTCAAAGACAAATACAAACAAATATATTCAGGTATGCTTAAGGGTGATAAGAAAAAACTCTTAAAGTATATTGACCCTAAATTTAATAGACCAAATCCAGATGCTATGGCAACTGGTAGGGCTATTAACTTAGTTAAAAAAGATGAAGATGGGAATGTAGAAGAATCTAAAACTGAAAAGCAAAGACGATGGGCATGTGCTCAAGTAGATTCTAAATCAAGACCTAAAGGTTTATCTAAAGCACAAGCTAAAGAAATGTGTAGTGATACAGATTTATCAAAAAATGAAAACATGGAAAATACAAAACTAACTGAACTTATTAAATCTGCTCTTAAAGGACCAGTTAAAGAAAAAGAAGAAACATTTCCTGATTTAACTGGAGATGGTAAAGTAACTAAAGCTGATATCTTAAAAGGTAGAGGTGTTAAATTAGAAGAAGGTACTGAATTAGTAGATAAACATGGATATGAATTTAAAAGATTCTCTATGGGTGAAAAAGGACCAGGATTACAAATCACAAGCCAAGATGGAAATTATATTACAATACCAGGATCTAAATTAGGAGTTTTTGCAAGTGCATTAACAGACGCTATCAGAGTATTTGATGATATGTCAAGACAACTCCCAGTAGATGAAGATGTTGTTAAAGGTTCAAACATTAATGAATCTTTAGTTGAAGCTATTCTTAAAGAACTTAGAAAATAATGACTAAAGAAGAATTCAAAGAGCGAATTAGAGGTTTAGCTTTCACAGTCATCCAAGACCGTAAAAAAGCTGAATACGCAGCAGCTGAATTTGATGAATTAACTAAGTTCCCAGAGTTAAAAGAAGTAATCCTAAACTTACTAACATCAGACTTTGACTCATTTATAGCATCTATAGACTGGGTCGCACCTAGACCAACTACATTCAGAATTAATCTTCAAAATGATGAAGAATTTTACCTAATATGGATGAGAAGAAGTTGGATAGCACAAATTGAAGGAAAAAAATATTACTTACTTAACCTACCTGAAGAACAACGTGCGGCTGAAGCAATATCTCGTATATTACGTTATGGACCATCTGATGAAGGAGAAGCAGCAGAACTAGACACTGACACTGACACAGCTGAAGTTGAAGATACAACACCAGAAGAAGTGGTTATAGATGATGAAACTAATGTAGATATAGAAACATAACATAAATGAAAGTTTTAGATAAATTTTTTAAAAAATATTCTTATAAATTTGATAAAGGATATCCTGACATGAATAATGAACAGGATATTTTGCTATTAGAAAACATATTAAATGAACTTGATATTAAAGTTAACTTAAAAGAAACTAATTTATCAAGAGGTCAACTAAAAAAATACGAAAGTAGAGTAAGAAAATTTGTTGACCAAATTCTAGGTAACAACCCATTTGAAACAGTTGGTGGTGAAGTAATTAATATAACATCTATAGTATATGCGGGAACTGAATTTGATTTAGATGCAGATGCTGAAGAAGTGGTTAAAAGTATAATGTCTAATCAAGGTACTCTTCTAGTTAAGGGAAATATAGATGATAAAGATGTTACTTTAAATACTAACCAATTAAAGAAAACAAAAGATTATGGTGGTAGAGGAGCAGGCTCTGGTACTAGAGTTGAAGACGCTGCTTTAGCTGATGCAGTATTCGGTCTTAACAAACTTAATGAAGGAAAACCTGTTAATATTTTATTTAATGATGTAGTTTATAATGATATAACAACTGCAACAACAGTTCCAAAAACACCAAAAGCCGATTTTTCATTTAATAACTCAGAAGGTAATAGAAAAATATTTGTATCCCATAAAGCAGGTTCTACGGCTAAAGATTTTCAACAATATGGAGGTGTTACTGCAATAGCTGATGAATCAGAAGTTCAAAGTTTTGTGGAAGCTGTTAAAAACGCATTACAAGATCCAAACCAAATGGAACCAGGTAAAGGATTTAGAAGAAAAGTTAATTCTCCTGAGATAATAAGAAAAACAGTATATGGTTTAGATTATCAACCTAAAAAAGATTATGGTATAAACAATGTTCAAGGTTTACTTCAAGGTCCTTTAACATTTGAGGAAACTAAGAATTCTAAAGGTGAAAAAATATTTAAATTAGACAGTAACCATACAATTCTAAACCCAGACTTACCAGAAGGGGATTATGAGGCTTATTTTTATGTTACAATGAGAAGAAATAGAAATCAATTTGGTATAAAAGATGCTAGATTTGGAATTTATACTGAAGCATTTAAACGTAATGCTACAGAAATATAATATTTATTAATATGGAACGTTTAAGATCACTAATAAAAGAAGTATTATCAACACCATCAAAGAAAAAAGACTGCAATTGTGGTTGTGGTGGATGTGACAAAAAAGCACCTATCATAACAGAAGGTAGAATCAAAAAAGCAATATCAGAAGGCTTAACCTACCACGTTGAAAACAAAATTCCATTACACGAATCAGTATACAGAATAGGATCAGAAAAACATTTTGCTTTAATAAACGAAGCTAGAAAATTATGGGTACGTGGATTAATAGATGTATCTGAAGATGATCAAGCAATATTAGAAACACATTTAGGTAATTTTGGAATATATGAAGGTGAAGAAGTACCTTTAGATATGCCTATGGTAAATGAAGAAAAAGAATATTATGTCACTTACAATAAAGGTAGAGGGCAAGGTAAAGGTTTAGTTAAAAGTAAAGAATCAAATTACGAAGAACCAAGAGTATTCTCAAAAGAAGAAGCTGAAGAATATGCTAAAGAAGCTGAAAGCAGGTCAAGACAAATGACAGCATATTGGGTATCAGATAAAGATATGAATAGATTAAATGAAGACATATACGATAAATTTTTAGATGATCCTCAAAGCCCAAAAGGTAGAGCCAAAGCAATAATATCCAAGTTTATAAAACAATATGGAGAAGATGCATCTGGAATGGCTGTAGATAGATTTGCTAAACAAAATAATCTAAAACCTGAAGAAAAATACATACTACAATACATTACAAAAAATGATATTTCAATTTCGTCAAAACCAGGAGGACCTGATTTTTCTGCTTTACATGAAGCAGCCAACTCAGGAGCAAGTGTTCAATGGCCCGATGAATTAGATTCTTACTATGGTATGGTTACATTTAAAAAAGTAAATGAATTTCAAAACGGTTCAATAGCAAAATATGATATTATTTTAAATAAAACTGGAGAAGTTTTAGAAAGTAGAGAATTCCAATTTTTAAGTAATTTAGAATATATGGCTAGTGATTATGCTTTACCTAAAGGTGGAACACAATCATCTCAATTTGAAGAATCACTAGAAGAAGCAACTTCTAAATACCCAGATTTTGATTTAGATAAAAACATAAAATATCAAGATACATCTATTTCAAGCGGAATGTGGAGATTCACAGGCAAAGAACAAGGTGGTAAAGGTGTTTATCGAAATTTGATGAATGATCAATTCTTAGGTTTTTCAAGTGATGACTTTGATTTCTTTAAGAAACATTTAGGTAGCCATTTCGACATTTCAGAATCACTAGATGAAGCCAAAAAGAAAAAGAAATCTAAGAAAAAAGACCCACCATTAAACAAACCAAAACGAGGTGGATCCAAAGCATATTACGTATATGTTAGAGACCCTAAAACCAAAAAAATTAAAAAAGTCTCATTTGGATCAGGTGGATTAAGAGCTAAAATCAAAAACAAACAAGCTAGAAACGCATTCGCAGCACGTCACAATTGTGATAAGAAAAAAGACAGAACAACAGCAGGATACTGGTCATGTAATCTACCTAGATACGCTGACCAATTAGGTTTAGGTTCTAAAATGAACACATTTTGGTAGAATGGAAAGATTAAACAAAATAATCAAAGAAATTATTTCTGAAAAGAAAAAAAAACGAGATAGATGTTTACGTATTGCTGATCGTAAATTTGATAAACCTTCAGCTTATAAATCAGGCGCTGTAGTTAGATGCAGAAAAGGTAATATTTGGAAAGGTATTAAAGAAGTAACAGATATTCTGTTAGAAGATGAATCATTAAATAAATGGTTTAAACGTCAAGGAGCAGCAGGTAAAGAAGGTGGATGGGTAGATTGTAACACTTGCCGGAAAGATAAATCAGGTAAAACCAAATGTAAATCTTGTGGTAGAAAAAAAGGTGAAAAAAGAGCGAAATATCCTTCATGTAGACCAACACCTGCAAAATGTAAAGATAAAGGTAAAGGTAAAACATGGGGTAAAACAAAATAATGAACCCCTACACTGACGAAAATACAACAAGAACATTTTCCAAAGACGTAGACGCAATGTCTTTAATATGACACACAGACCAAGAAGACAGAACCGTAACAGTATTAGAAGGCAATGGATGGCAATTCCAGCGAGACAATGAATTACCTTTGGTATTATCAGAGGGAGTTCGTATGTTTATACCTAAACACGAATGGCATAGAATCATTAAAGGAACAGGCACATTAAAATTAAAGATAAATAAATAGTGAATATATTTAATGAAATATTGTGGCCCCAATTCATCCAGTTAAATGAAGTACGTAGTTTACCTCTCAATGAGCAGGTAAACCTCTACAATCAATATTTAAATGAGTTACAAAACCAACGCCAACATTATACACAACAGTGGAATTGGCTTGAGGGTAATAGGGGAGGAATTAAACCCGAACAACCCGTTCAAGATTTAGGTTTTCTCTTACAAGAAGATGGATTTAATATATTACAAGAAGATAACAATAAAATAATAATAACATAAAATATGGCTGATTTACCAATTTCAGGATTACCCACAGCTACATCTTTAGATGGAACAGAATTACTAGCTGCGGTACAAGGTAGTTCAACTACAAAAACAACATCTCAAGACATTAGAGACATAAATACACCTTTAACTGCTTCAGGTATCACAGTAGGTAATGGAAGTATAACACCAACCACTCCACAAGGAGCTACTTTAGGTACACTAGAAAAACCATTTAGCGAACTGTATTTACAATCTGGCTCAATTTCAATTGAATCGGATACACCTGGAGATCCCTCAGCTATAATATCAAACAAAGGGGGAAACTTAGAGATAGACACTGGTGGTATGAGATTGGTAGAACCCGGCGCATCGTTCATTGCCACAACAGGTTCATTTTCATATCTAAGTGGGAGTTTTACTCACATTGGTTCTGCAGATAGAGTAGGAAATACAATTGTAACGGGTTCATTTGCAGTAAGTGGTTCTACAATAACAATTGGTAATAATACATTGACAGGAAATACAATACTATCTGGAAGTGTTGAAATTAATGGTTACACACCACTAGCAACAGCTTCTATTTCAGATACAACCATAACATTTACTAAAGTAGATTCAAGTACTTTTGGTATAGATTTACCCTCAGCTTATGGTTCATTTTATGATACAACAACTCAATCGGGATCCGCAAACACTGCATATGCTATAAAACATAACACTACTGATTTAAGCAGTGATGTTAGTATTGTTAGTGACACTAGGATTACAATGGCTGAAGCAGGCGTGTATACAATCATTTCTACACAACAGTTTAAATACACTTCAGGTGGAACGGTTTATATAACAGGATGGTTAAGAAAAAATGGAGTAGATGTAGCAAATTCAGCAATCGATTTAACTTTAAAAGGTAGCGGAGCAACAGAACTATGTGCTGTAAATTACTTTGTAGAAGCAGCTGCAGGAGATTACTTCGAGTTAATATGGTCTGCAACTGATTCAAGTACAGAAATTGTTTATCAAGCAGCACGAACATCACCCACACGTCCAGCAGTACCTTCTGTAACTACTACTGTAAATAGGGTAGGTTAATCATTATATAATGAAACCATACACTGACGAAAATACAACAAGAACATTTTCTAAAGACGTAGATGCAATGTCTTTAATATGGCATACAGACCAAGAAGACAGAATTGTAACAGTATTAGAAGGCAAAGGATGGCAATTCCAACGAGACAATGAGCTACCTTTGGCATTAACAGAAGGAGATAATATATTTATACCAAAGGGCCAAATCCACAGGATTATAAAAGGTCAAACGGATTTAAAACTTAAAATAAAAAAGTAATGGAAAACTTAAACGAAGGTAAAAAGTCAAACTACATGGCTGAATTAGCCGAAATAGACAAGCAATCAGCATTAGTAGCATTAGAAGCTAAAATCAATAAATTAGCTGAAATGGCAGAAGCTAAAACTAACAGATTATCAATGGTTCATGAAGATGAAAACCTATCAGAACTTATCTCAAAGCAAGCTGTTAAAGAAATGCAAAGATCTATAAAAGAAATTGAAAAATTAAAAGAAAAGTTATTAAAAGAATTCACTAAAAAAGGTGGAAAAATGACTGAAGTTATAGATGAAACAGAAGAAGTAGCTGAAGAAGTAGTAGCTGAAGAAACAGTAGAAGAAGAAATAGATGAAGCATCTTGTGGTTCAACTTACGAAGAAGATGATATCGAAGAAGGAATTGAAGCTGAATTAGAGAAAAACAAAGGTGTAACTTGGGACGAAGCAGAACCAGCTCAAGTAGCTAAAGAAAAACTTCCAACCTTAAATAAAGAAGAAGTTACTAGATGGCAAAAGCTAGCAGGAGTATCTTTAAACGAACAACAAGAATTTAAATCCCCTGGATTAGAACAAGCATATGATAATTTAGAAAAAAGTGTTGTTGCTTGGAGAAAAGCTACAATGCCAATGGGACTTCAAAAAGAAGAAGAATTTAAGGCATTTGAAACAGCTTATTCTAAAATGATTCAAGCTGCATTAGCTAAAGATGTAAGAGCAAATTAAAAAACATATAGACTGATTCATAGCCAGTCGCTTAATAAAAATAATAAGACATCTGTGGCGTCCCGTTTGGAGACGCCACTTTTTTTTATTATATTAATAAAAGATAAAAATGAATGATACAATAATAGAAATAATAGCAGTAGTATTATTTTTAACAATTGGTTTTATTGTAGATAATATTGGACATAAAAATAAAAAATAAATGGAGGTAACAGTAATTGTAGGTGCAGGTGTAGCAGGAATAAACGCAGCAACAAAATTAGTAGATAACAATTATAAAGGTAAAATTACAATTATTGATATGGGTAAAGATCCATACAATAGATTACCTGAAGAAGTAATGACAGGAATGTTAGGTGCAGGAGGATGGTCAGATGGTAAATTAACTTATCATACTGAAGTAGGAGGCCAATTAGCCAAATATTGTGGGGAAGAAAAAGCAATGCAATTATTTGATCAAGTCATAGCTAATTTTAAACGTTTCCATCCCAACCCATCTGAAGTACAATGTTCTGACCCACAAGCAGAACCTGAATTTATAAAACCATATTTTGGTTTGAAACTATTTCCTGTATGGCATGTTGGTACAGATTATTTACACGAAATAGGTAAAAATTGGTATAACTTTTTAGTTGATAATGGTGTTGAATTTATTTGGGAAAATAAAGTTACTAATATTGATTTTAAAGAAAACTATTTATCCTACACAGAAGTAAATGGAAATGGTGATTGGACTCAAAAATATGACCGCCTAATCTTTGGTGTAGGTAAATCAGGAATTGATTTTGGTAAAGCATTAGCTGAACAATATAAACTAAAAACAGAACCTAAAGCAGTTCAAATAGGAGTTAGATTTGAGGCACCACAGAAACACTTTCAAAGACTAATAGACATATCATATGATTTCAAATTGTATAGAAAATTTGAAGATAAAGGTGTATCATTAAGATCATTTTGTACTAACAATAATGCAGCTTATGTAGCAGCAGAACATACATATGGAGATGTTAGTTACAATGGTCATGCTAAAAAAGATGAAGCATATCGTAACGACATGACTAATTTTGGTATACTAATGGAAATCAGAGGTATAGATAAACCATTTGATTGGTCTAGAGAAGCAGTTCAAAAACTACAAATAGATGGAAAAGGTACATATTACTCTCCATCAAATAGAGTACCATCAAAAACATCAGAAGGTGATTATGTTAAAACAGAAGTGGTAAATAGTATGGATACCTTATATGAGGCATTAGGAGGTCATGCTTTATACATTGAAGACTTTATAAACGACATGAAAAAAGTATTCCCAACATTAGGAAACGATTGGGGGATTTATATGCCTGAAGTCAAATACCTAAGCCCAGAACCATTAGTAAATTATGATGATTTAAGTTTAGAAGATTATCCAAATGTATACTTTGTAGGTGATGCTTTAAGTGCTAGAGGTATTACAGTATCAGGGGCACAGGGAACTTATGTGGCTGAATCAATCTTATAATATTTATAATAAAATAAAATGGCAAAAATAGTACTTTTAAGTTGTACCAAAGCAAAGCTAGACAAACCATCAGCAGCTCAGGATCTATATTCACCATCACCTATGTTCCAAAAAACAAAGGCATATGGTGAGTCTCTTAAACCTGATAAAATGTATATCTTATCTGCAAAATATCATTTAGTACCTCTAGATAAGCAGTTAGGGCCATACGATATGACTCTCAAAGACTTTAAAAAACCAGAAAAAGAACAATGGGGTGAAACAGTTATATCTCAAATGAATGATAGAGGAATTAAACCTGAATCTGATACTTTTATATTCTTAGCTGGAAGTGAATATATTAAACCATTAAAAGACCATATTCCTGAAGAAAATATTATGACCCCTATGGATGGGAAACGTATGGGTGAAAGATTAAGTTGGTTAAATTCACAAATAAAACAACTTAAAGAAATGTTTATAAATCTAAAAAAACGTATCTATGAAATTCTCAAATAATATACCAGAAAGAATAACTCAATACCTTAATGATATTGAAGATTATGGGGATGATACAATTTACACTCCTGAATATACTTCATTATGTGAAAATACATTATCAGGAATTAAACCTCTAATACTAGAATCACTTAATCCTATGTTGGTTTTAGAAAATTATAAAAAAAATCTACCAAAAGAGCAAAAAGCTATAATGGATGATTTTATCCTATATATAGAAAACATCTAAACATCGGTTTGGCTTCTTAGTATTTTTTACTTATATTCATATAAAAATAAGAGTTATATGAAAAAAGAAAAAATTTATGAGTACAAAAAAATAAAAGTGGGTAGTGCTATCCATCATTTATTTAGAGAAACAGGAAACCAAAATTGGAAACATCATAATCCTGATGGACCAGCCATTGAGCCAGTAATTTCAGGTGATAGAAGTGTTAGTAAAGAATATTATGTTTTTGGAATCCAAAAAACAGTAGACGAATTTAATGAATTAAAACAAAGTAGAGAGGGTTTACCTTGGTATAAAAATCCATCTATGAAAGCAGTAACAAGATTTTAAGATATGAAAATAGGTTTTTGTGGTACAATGAGTGTAGGAAAGACTACACTAGTAAATATGTTAAAAGATTTACCTGAATTTAAAGATTATAAATTTAAAACAGAACGATCTAAATACCTAAGAGATTTAGGTATTCCTTTAAATACAGACTCAACAATTAAGGGTCAAACAGTATTTTTAGCTGAAAGAGCTGCTGAATTAATGAATGAAAAAATTATAACAGATAGAACAGTTATAGATGTTATGGCATTTACTAATTTAGCACAATCAATATCTCATATTCAAGCTGATGATTTTAATCAACATGCAGCCAATTTACTATCAGAATATGACTATATATTTTATATTTCACCTGAAGGAGTAGATATAGAAGATAATGGTGTTAGAGAAACAGATGCTGAATATAGAGAATTAGTTGATTTTTCAATTAAAAATTTCTTAAATAGATATAAACATAAAGTTAGAAATATAATTAATATTACAGGTAGTACTGAGGAACGTATTACATTAGTGCGAGAGGCACTAAACATCTAATATTTATATAAAAATATTATAATGAAAAAATTTGAACTTAAAGAAGTAATCAAAGCAGAAATCAAATCAATACTATCAGAAGATTTAAATGAAGATAGAAAAGCTAAAGAATATATTCAATCTATTGAAGATCCTGAAGAAAGGGAAGCGGAAAGGAAAAGAATGTTTGGTGATGATGATGAAGATTTAAATGAAAATGAAACATCTGATTTAGATAAAGTTAAAGCTGAAATTAAAAAACATCTAGCAATGTATCAAGAAGCTGAAGGAGACATGGCTAAAAAATCAGCGGTTGAAATGCTTAAAAAACTAAATGTTGAGAAAAAAAGACTTGAAGCTGAAGAAATAGAAAAAGCATCTAGTATAGGTATGGATCAAGAGCTAGATTATGATGCATAATTTCTAAATGAAAAAGTTTTTTAAAAATATACAAACTGTATTAATAGTTGTATTAATAGTTATAATATTTTTACTTAGAGAATGTCAAGGAAACAAACAACCTCAACCAACACCAGAGACTATAGTAAAAATTGAAACCAAATATGATACTATTATAAAAGAAGTTATATCATATGTTCCAAAATGGAGAACAAAAATTGAAACAGTACATGATACAATTCATGATACTGTTCTTTTAAACATTGATACTTTAGCTATATTAGAAGATTATTTTTCAACATATTCATATACAGATACTATTAAGGAAGATAGTGTTGAATTTATATTATTTGATACTATAACACAAAATAGAATAATATCTAGGGGGGCTACATATACTCTATTATATCCTACAACAACAATTACAAAGGAAAGTGTCCTTAATAAAAGAGAATTGTATATTGGGTTTGGATTAGGAGGAAATAGACAACAACTTAGTTATTTAGGGAGTGAATTAATGTTACGAACAAAAAAACAACAAATTTATGGAGTTGGATTAGGTATAAATAAAAACTTTGAACCTATTTTCACATTTAAAATGAGTTGGAAAGTAAAAATGCCAAAATTAAAAGCACCAAATATTAAAATTCCAATTGGTATTGACCCAATAATAGAATGAGTGATATAAAACAAGTTATAAGACAAGAATATCTAAAATGTGCTAGTGATCCTATACATTTTATGAAAAAATACTGTTTTATACAACATCCTCAAAGAGGTAGAATACAGTTTGCTTTATTCCCATTCCAAGAAAAAGTACTATCTTTATTTCAAGACAATCCATATTCCATTATTCTAAAATCTAGACAGTTAGGTATATCTACTCTAACTGCAGGTTTTTCATTATGGATGATGATATTTCATAAAGATAAAAACATACTCTGTATAGCAACAAAACAAGACACAGCCAAAAACATGGTTACAAAGGTTAAATTTATGTATGAAAATTTACCTTCATGGCTCAAAGTTACAGCAGACGAAAATAATAAATTAACACTACGACTAGCCAATGGTTCTCAAATTAAAGCAACTTCAGCAGCTTCAGATGCAGGTAGATCAGAAGCCGTTAGTTTGCTAATAATAGATGAGGCAGCATTTATTGAAAACATAGGTGAAATATGGGCATCAGCTCAACAAACCTTAGCTACTGGTGATGGTTGTATAGCTTTATCAACTCCTTACGGTACTGGAAATTGGTTTCACCAAACATGGGTTAGAGCAGAAAACAAAGAAAACGATTTTTTACCTATAAAACTTCCATGGTTTGTTCATCCCGAAAGAGATGAAGCATGGAGAGCAAGACAAGATGAATTACTAGGTGATCCTAGAATGGCAGCACAAGAATGTGATTGTGATTTTAGCACTTCTGGTGATGTAGTATTTTATCCTGAATATATAGAATTTTATGAAAAAACCTACATTAAAGAACCTCTGGAACGTAGGGGAACTGATCGTAATTTATGGGTTTGGGAACCATGTGACTATTCAAGAACTTATATGGTGGTTGCTGATGTCGCTCGTGGGGATGGGAAAGACCATTCTGCGTTCCATATCATTGATGTGGAAAACAATGTGCAGGTGGCTGAATATAGAGGACAATTAGGTACCAAAGAATATGGACATTTACTAGTAGGTATAGCTACAGAATATAATGAAGCATTATTAGTAATAGAAAATAATAGCATAGGTTGGTCTACAATACAAACAGTTATAGATAGAGGCTATACAAATCTCTACTATTCACCTAAGAGTGGAGAAGTAAGAGCTGATTCATATTTTGAACAATATATGGATACATCAAAAATGACACCAGGATTTACAATGTCATCAAGAACAAGACCAATGGTTATAAGTAAATTCCAAGAGTCACTATCTGATAAAGGAGTTACATTTCAAAGTAAGAGATTATTAGAAGAAATGAGAACTTTTGTTTGGAAAAATGGCAAACCAGAAGCACAATCAGGTTATAATGATGATTTGGTATTAAGTTTTTCTATAGGCCAATATATGAGAGACACAGCATTTAAATATAAACAACATGGAATGGATTTAACAAAAAATATGTTAAATAATATATCTTCTAATAAACCAAAACATATAGGAGCATATTCACCTTCTACTAATTCTAACCCATATAAAATAGATAACCCATACTCAGGTGGGGAAGAGGACATTAGCTGGCTTCTGTAATATTTATAATAATATAAGGATATAATAAAATGGCAGATACAAGATTATTTTCAAGATTAAAAAGGTTATTCTCAACAGACGTTATAATACGTAATCAAGGTGGAGACCAATTAAAAGTTGTTGATATAAATAAAATCCAACAATCAGGTGAGTATGAGAACAACTCACTAGTAGATAGGTTTAATAGGTTATATTCAACATCTCCTACATCCTTATATGGTTATCAAAGTAACTTCAATTACCAAACATTAAGACCCCAATTATATTCAGAATATGATTCTATGGACACAGATGCTATTATAGCTTCTGCATTAGATATTATAGCTGATGAGTCTACACTTAAAAATGACATGGGTGAAGTACTTCAAATTAGAAGCTCAGATGAAAATATACAAAAAATATTATATAACTTATTTTATGATGTTTTAAATGTAGAATTCAACTTATGGCCTTGGATTAGAAATATGTGTAAGTATGGAGATTTCTTTCTTAAATTAGAAATTGCAGAAAAATTTGGTGTTTATAATGTTATACCTTATAACGCCTTCCATATTGAAAGATTAGAAGGTGGAGATCCTGACAAACCAGCTGATATTCAATTCCAATTTGACCCAGATGGTTTATCAACAGGTGGGTATGGTTATTTTAATGTTCCAACAACTGATAATGTAATGGGTAATGCTATTATATTTGATAATTATGAAATGGCTCACTTCAGATTATTAACTGATACAAATTTCCTTCCATATGGTAGATCATACATAGAACCAGCACGTAAACTGTTTAAACAGTACGTTCTAATGGAAGACGCAATGTTGATACATAGAATAGTAAGAGCACCTGAGAAACGCGTTTTTTATATGAACGTAGGTAATATTCCACCTGCAGAAGTAGAAAACTTTATGCAGAAGACTATTTCTAAAATGAAACGTACACCTTATATTGACCAACAAACAGGAGAGTACAATCTTAAATACAACATGCAGAACATGTTAGAAGATTTTTACATACCAGTTAGAGGTAATGATACAGCAACTAAAATAGATACTACACCAGGATTACAGTATGATGGTATTGCTGATGTAGAGTATTTAAGAGATAAACTATTTGCTGCTTTAAAAGTTCCTAAAGCATTTATGGGTTACGATGAAAATACAGAGGGTAAAGCAACATTAGCAGCACAAGATATTAGATTTGCTCGTACTATAGAAAGAATTCAAAGAATTATGGTATCTGAATTACAAAAGATAGCATTAGTTCACTTATATACTCAAGGTTATAAAGATGAAAATCTAACAAACTTTGAATTGTCTATGACTACTCCATCAATCATATATGATCAAGAAAGAGTAGCATTAATGACAGAAAAAATGACATTAGCACAATCAATGCTAGATAGTAAATTAATTCCATCTGATTGGATTTATGAAAATATATTCCACTTTAGTGAGGATCAATATGATGAATATAGAGATTTAATCAATCAAGATACAAAACGTAATTTTAGATTAAATCAGATAGAGGCAGAAGGTAATGACCCACAAGAAACAGGTAAATCTTATGGCACACCTCATGATTTAGCATCATTATATGGGATGGGTAGAACACAATCTGACCCATCAAATGTTCCAACAGGATATGATGAGAAAAAACCATTAGGAAGACCAAAGAAAAAACATTCAAAATCACATACTCAAGATAGCGCATTTGGAAAAGATCCAATAGGTAGAGATGGAATGAAAAAAGATTATAATGATAATGGCAGACTTAAACCATCTTTTAAAGGCGGTTCTCCATTAGCTTTAGAAACTTTAAACATGTTAGATAAAGTACCTTCACCGCATCGTACTGAAAAACAATTAGTGTTTGAGCAGGATAAAAAGAAAAATAGCCTACTTGATGAAAAACAGTTGAAAGAGTAAAATTTTTTTATATATTTATAATAAACTAAACATTGAAGAATGAACATTAAGCATTCAAAGTACAAAAACGCTGGCGTCCTTTTTGAGTTATTAGTAAGACAAATAACTACAGATACATTAAATGGTAAGGATTCTAAGGCAAGTATTATCCTAAAAGAATATTTTGTAAAAACAGAATTGGGAAGAGAATATAAATTATATGAGACTCTATTCAATAAGACAAGTATTACAGAAACTAAGGCTGATATAATTCTATCAACGTTATTACAATCTTCTAAAAATTTAAATAGAAGAGCACTTAAAAGACAAAAATATAATCTAATTAGTGAGATTAAAAAACATTATGATGTTACTAAATTTTTCTCTCATAAATTACCTCATTATAAAGTACAAGCAGCATTTTACACTTTAATAGAAAGTTTTTCTCAAGAAAATCCAAATAACACTCAACAGGTTATAGACAATAAAATAACTATCCTAGAACATTTATCAGCTGCAACAGTTGAAAAAGATAAAGTAAAAGAATCAGTATTAGAAGAATTTAAATCATATGATAAAGATTTAAGAATTTTAACAACTAGAGTTTTACTAGATAAGTTTAATGACAAGTATGAGGATTTACTTGAAAGTCAAAAAGAAATTTTAAGAGAACTAATCACATCAATTGATAACACTCCTAAATTAAGAGAATTTCATAATTTAAAAGTTAATGAAATTAAAGAAGAATTAGAAGGATTAAATACTGAAGTCTCTGATAAAACAACACAAATAAAAGTTAATGAAGTTATTAAGATGTTACCTACATTAAGTAAAACATCAAAGGTTAAAGATGATGATCTAACTAACCTATTACAATATTATGATTTAATAGAGGAATTAAAGAATGTACCGGTTCAAGCTTAAAGAAATAGAAGTAGGAGACACTGAAATTAGAGGTGGTAAAAAATCTACTGTGACTGATATTGATCCCGAAACTGGAGCTATATCATGGGATGTAGCAGACGCAGCTGATTTCTCTTCAACATATAAGGCACTTCAAAAAGCTAAAGACTTTTTAGACACACTAGAAAAAGAAGGCAAAGCTAAAGACGATACTACAATAGATAAATTCTCAGAACAAATAGCAGATTTATTTAATGAATTCAGAACACACGTTAGAAAAAATTATCCAAAAGAATATGAACGTGTATCAAGACTAAAAGAAACAGCCCTATCAGACAAATTAATAGAACCTTTTGATAAAGCACTTAAAAGTGGAGAAATAGGTTTAACTAAAAATAAGGAGTTAATTGATAAGATAACTCAACTTATGAAAGGTTTAAAAGAAGGTCATGGTTTAGATCAAGGTGATTTAGATTATCTACAATTTATAGCAGACAAAAATCCAGATGATACTAAGCTAGAAAAAATAATTAAGTTTTTAACTAAATCAAACATACTAGTAGATAAAACAAAAGACCTATCTAAAGGTAAAGAAGTTGAAGAAGGTTTGTTTGATAAAAAGCTAGATTCTTCAATTGCTACTATCTTAAAAAAAGAAATAAGTGATATTCTTAAAAAGAATCCAAATTTTAAACCAATAGATATTGCTAGAGTTTTAAACCCTAAAGACCCTGAACTACTTTTAACAAGATTTAACTTTGTTAATGAAGAAGATGTTGAAGAAGGTGAAGGTATGGGATATTTAACACCAAGAGCTTTTGGTAAAATGAAAAATAATGTTTACACTAGCCAATACGGATACAAATTAGTACCTAAAAAAATTAAGGGATCAGGCTTAGAAGTAAAACAATTATTTGAATATAGTGATTTCCAAGAAGGAAGAATTAGTGGCTTTGATAAAGTAGAAGAAAAAGTAAATGCTATTTCTATTCTTTTATCAAATGCTAAAAACGAAACAGTAAAATTTTATAACGAAAATCCAGGATCATATGCTGTAGTATATTCTACAGATATGGTGAATGAATTATTAGATGACATAGCAGAAATGTTAAAACAAAGTAAATAATGAAAACATTAACAGAACAATACAGATTAATCAAAGAAGACAAAGGTCATAAAGGTGTTTTCCTTAAGGAGGCAAAACAACAATTTCCAAATCTTATTAAAAATAATGCTACATTTAATGAAGCATCTACTATCCTGAAACAAAAGAATATCATTTCAGAAAATTTTGTTGGTACTCCTATGATAGGAAATCCAATTGAAAGAAAAAAAGAAGGATTTGAAAATGCTTTTGAAAATTTCTTAGCTGAAGCTGAAGCAAAAGCTGAAGAGAAAAAAGTATCTAAAGAAGTAGAAGAAATTGATGAACATAATTACGATTATGAGGATAAAAAAATGCCTAATAATATGATATTTGGTCAAGTTCAAATGGGATACTATTGTGAGTATAAAGATTCTAAAAATGAAGGAAAAACTGATTCTGAATTATTAGAGATTGTTTATAAAAACTTAGCTAAAGATCCTATTTTTTATACTAAAAATGGACAATTTGGAGAAAAAGATTTAGGTTATACTGATGATGCTCCAAGTTTAGGACCAACTGAAGAACCAAAAGGTGAATATAAATCATCAGGTTATGGCAAACTTAAAGAACATTCAATTTCATTAGCAGGTGGTATAGTAACAGGCACAGGATTTTCTCATATGAATTATATGGATTATTTTGATTTAAATGAAGAAAGTGTTGAAGATATTAAAGCTAAATCAGAGGCTACAGATGAATTAATTGATAAAACAAAAGAATTAAAAAAAGAATTAACATCTGAAAACATTAGACCTGAAGTATTTCAAAGACTAGATGGTTTAATGCCATTAAGTACACTTGAAACTCTTATAGATGAAATATCTACAGCATATAACAGTATAGAAGATGCTAGAGATGCAGTCCAAGAGATATTTACAGATGGAGAAATACGTGAATTTGATGCTAAGGATGTTATAGAGTATTTTATTATCCAATCTCAAAATGCATTAGGTAGAGATTCTGATTTAAATCTAATAAAAAGATTAATCAACCATTCAACATCATAATATTATGAAAAGAGTACTTATTGAAACACAACTATTCAAGCCTGCACCTGGCATATTATCAGAGGGTAAAATGTCTGAAAGAGGTAATCCCATTGTTGAAGGTATATTAGCCACAGCTGAAGTTAAAAATGGTAATGGTAGGTACTACTCTAGAGATTTATGGAATAGAGAGATTGATAAGTACATGGAATTAGTTAAAGAAAATAGAGCGACAGGTGAATTAGATCACCCTGAATCTCAAGTTATTAACTTAAAAAATGTTTCACATAATATTAAAGATATGTGGTGGGATGGAGATAATGTAATGGGTAAAATAGAAATATTACCTACTCCATCAGGAAATATACTTAAAGCATTAATCGAAAGTGGTATTACCTGTGGTGTATCATCACGAGGAATGGGTTCACTAGAACAAAATGGTGAAATAATGGAAGTACAAGACGATTTTGAATTACTATGTTGGGATTTTGTTTCAACACCATCCAATCCAGGTTCATTTATGGCATTAAAAGAAGGTAAAGAAAACAACATTAACCAATATGCAAAAGCAAACAGCATAGTAACAGAAATACTATGTGCAAACGGTAATTGCCCAATATTTTAATTATGAAAGATTTCGATTTAAGAAAATATTTAGCTGAAAACAAGCTAGTAAAAGAAAATATTCAAGATGAAGATTTGCTAGCATCTCAAGCTATTGATATATTAGATGAATTTCTATTTAAGGGTTTTGCTTTAAAAAGTTTAGATTTAAAAAAATATTTAAAGGAATCAACGGATTATCTAAAAAATATCCCACCAGATGATGATGTATACAGTGCAATACAATCTGTTGCTGATGGTTTAAACCCATTCACAGGTGAAGAATTTGACTACAGAGTAGATGACATGCAGTCTGAATTAGAAAGACTTATAAATTAAAACTGCGACCTTCAAGACTCCCCATATATTTATATCTGAATATGCTATCCCTTCGGACATATAGCATCCAATAAAATAAAATCTATTACGTTTCCCAATAAACGTACTTTCCCAACAAAACAAAAATTTAGGAATAATGGCAAAAAGAGACATTCTCAAAGAAGCTATTGCTGACGCCAAAGCCGTTAAAGAAACAGCTATCGCAAACGCAAAAGCAGCTCTAGAAGAAGCCTTCACACCTCAACTAAAATCCATGCTATCTGCAAAGTTAGAAGAAATGGAATTAGAAGAAGAAAACATTGATGAAGCTGAACCTCTTACTCCAAACAAAGACATGAGAAAACCTGGTGACAGGGATGTTGAAGATGGAGCTGAAGAAGAAAAAACAGAAGAAGAAAAAGATTCAATGGAAGAAGAAATCGATCTAGACGAAATTTTAAAAGAAATCGAAGGTGAATTAAACGAGGAAGAAACAGTTACTGAAGAAGAAATAGTTTCTGAAGAAGACGAATCTGAAGCTGAACGTGCTGACGTAGACAAATATGAATACGAAGAAGGCAAAGAAGCAGGAGAAGAAGATGAATCAGAAGAAATTGATTTAGATGATATGACTGATGAAGACCTTAAAGGATTTATCGAAGATGTTATTGCAGACATGGTTTCATCAGGTGAATTAGAAGCTGGTGATAGTTTTGAAGAAGAATCAGAAGAAGTAGAAGTAGACGGTATGGATATTGAAATGGAAACTGAGGAAACTGAAGAAATTGAACTAGAAGAAGAAACAACTGAAGAAGTAACCGAAGAAGCTAAAGAAGACTCTGAAGAAGAAATTAAAGAAGATGAAACAATAGCTGAAGTCTATAAAGAAAAAGATAACAAAGAATTAGAAGAAGCAAATGCTACTATCGAAACTTTGAGATCAGAATTAAACGAAGTTAACCTGTTAAATGCTAAATTGTTATATACTAATAAAATCTTTAAAGCTAAAAGCTTAACTGAAAGCGAAAAAGTAAAAGTATTAGGTGCATTTGATAAAGCAACTACAGTAAAAGAAACTAAATTGGTATTTGAAACTTTAAACGAAGGATTAAAAACTAAAAAATCACCAATTAAAGAATCTTTAGGTTCTGCTTCAAAAGCAACAGGCAACTTTAAAACTAAAAACCCAATTATTGCAGCTGACCCTATGGTGGCAAGGTTCCAAAAATTGGCAGGTTTAAAATAAATTTAAAAACAATTAAAAATTAATAAAATGAGTCAATTAAATTCTCTATTAGAAAGCTCTGCAAAAGGTTGGAAAAACATGCAGAGTGACGCAGCTAGACTAGCGTCAAAGTGGGAAAAAACAGGACTTTTAGAAGGAATGGACAGTGAGATTCACAAGAATAACATGTCATTAATTCTAGAAAACCAAGCTAAACAATTAGTTGTTGAGCAATCACAAACAGACCAAGGTGGTTTTGCTGCCAATGGTGGAAATGGTGCTCAATGGGCTGGTGTAGCTTTACCAATGGTAAGAAAAGTATTTGGACAAATAGCTTCAAAAGAGTTTGTTTCTGTTCAACCAATGAACTTACCATCAGGTCTTGTATTTTTCTTAGATTTCCAATACGGACAAGACAAAGATCTTAACTTTGGAGCAACTCCACAAGGAGATGTTTATACAAGTCCATCTTCTATGTATGGTAACACAAACCCAGCTAATGGAGCTGATCCATCTGATGGTTTATATGGTGCTGGAAGATTTGGATATTCAATTAACCAATTCTCAGCTTCTGCTACTACTACTGTATCTACTGCTTCTTGGGCAGATGTACATTATGATGCAGATTTATCTGCTTCTGCAGCTGCTGGTGAATTTACACAAGTAACTGTTCCAAATGCAAGTTTAACAAGACCAGATGAAAAAGGTGTTAGAGCATTTGTATTATCTTCTGGTTCTGCAGGATCTGCAAACTCAGCAGCAAAATTATTACCTCAATATACACATACTGATGGTACTAGTATTTACTTTATATTCACAGGTTCAGTAGCATCTGCAGATATTCCAACTGCTGGAGGCGATGGTCTTTGTTTATATAACCAACAACCAACTTCTGATTTTAGAGGTGATTTTGAAGATGCAGCAGATGCAGGTTATCCAAATGAACAATCTAATACTACATTAGCAATTCCATCTATTGATGTAAAAATGAAATCTGAAGCAATTGTTGCTAAAACTAGAAAGTTAAAAGCACAATGGACTCCAGAATTTGCTCAAGATTTAAATGCTTACCAAGCACTAGATGCAGAAGCAGAATTAACATCTATTATGAGTGAATACATTTCAATGGAAATTGATTTAGAGATCCTAGATATGTTAATCCAAGATGCATCAGCAGCTGATGAATATTGGAATGCAGAAAACAACCAGTCATTAAATGCCGCTAAAAACGGATATGACAACTTGAATTTCTTCAATACTCAAGGACAATGGTTCCAAACATTAGGAACTAAAATGCAAAAAGTATCAAACAAAATTCACCAGAAAACTCTTAGAGGTGGTGCTAATTTCTGTGTGATATCTCCTTCAGTAGCTACTATCATTGAATCAATCCCAGGATTTGCTTCAAACAGTGATGGTGATGCTTCAAAAGGTAAATTTGCATTCGGTATCCAGAAAATGGGACAAATGAACAGCAGATATGATGTTTATAAAAACCCATATATGACTGAAGGTACAATCCTTATGGGATATAGAGGTAACCAGTTCCTAGAAACAGGTGCTGTATTTGCTCCTTACATTCCATTGATTATGACTCCACTAGTATACGATCCAGACACTTTCACACCAAGAAAAGGTCTATTAACGCGTTATGCTAAGAAAATGATCAGACCAGAATTTTACGGAAGAGTATTTGTTAGCGGATTAGCTTCTGTATAATAAGATACAAACATAAATTCTAAAAATTAGACCTGGCTTTTTAGTCAGGTCTTTTTTTGTTTTAATTATTTTTTCTCATATTTATAACCAAAACCATGGCTGATTTCACCCTTTTAATTAGAGAAAGAGTATTACTTGAAGGTACCGAGAGAGGTACAGACTATAACTTATCAATAAAAGATGTTGAGAATATAGATAATCGTATTGTTACTGTCCCTTCTGGAAGTACAACCACAATCTTTAAATATGATGATCTACCTGGAGCAGGCACATTCAGAACTGGAAGTTTTAAATATGGAAGAATATCAAATTATTCAACAACAGTTCCACTAAATTTAAAAGTTTCATCTTCAACAGAATTACTAAACTTCTCAGTAGCCGCCGGAGGTACTTTTATGCTTTCAACTAGTGAAATGACAGGAAGTATCACTAACACTTTTACATATGACAATATAATGTCAGTATCAGTAGAACCATATAGTGGTAGTGCTAAAGTGGAGTATTTTATAGCAACTACTTAATTTAAAATATTATGAATATACCTATTTGGACAGGAACATCCACTTTCGCAGCAGGTCAAACTCCATTTGGTTTTTATGACCAACAAATTTCATTCAAAACAGATGCAGATAAAGTAGCAGATTTTTGTGCTAGGAGGTTAGGCTACCCTTTAGCTGATGTAGAATTACAATCAGGATCATTTTATACAGCTTTTGAAGAAGCAGTCACTATATATGGAAATGAATTATATGCTTATAAAGTAAGAGAAAATTATTTATCATTACAAGGAGCATCATCAATAACGGAGGCAAATGGACAAATTATATCCCCAACTTTAGCTAATATAGTTGATATATCAGAACAATATGGTGAAGAAGCAGGAGTAGGTGGAAATGTAACATGGTACTCAGGTTCATTACCTTTAACAAATGGAAAACAAACTTATGATATGAATGCTTGGGCTGCAGCTAGTGCCAGTTTAGAAGCAAATGATTCAATAGAAATAAAAAGAATATTTTATGAAGCACCTCCTGCAATTACAAGATATTTTGATCCATATGCAGGTACAGGTACAGGAATGATTGATTTAATGGATTCATTTGGTTGGGGTAGTTACTCACCTGCTATTAACTTCTTAATGATGCCTATCAATTATGATATGCAGGTAATGCAAGCCATAGAATTTAATGACACTATCAGAAGATCAAATTATTCATTTGAATTAGTAAATAATAACTTAAAAGTATTCCCTATTCCTCAAAGTAAAGGATACTTATGGTTTGAATATATTAAAAAATCAGAAAGAGCTAATCCATATAGTAATGGTACAAATAAAATAACAAACGTATCTGAAGTACCATTTGAAAACCCAAATTATGACTTAATTAACTCAATAGGTAGACAATGGATTTTTGAAATGACATTAGCAATTGCAAAAGAAATTTTAGGATATGTTAGAGGAAAATACTCAACAATTCCAATACCAGACTCAGATGTTACATTAAACCAAGCAGATTTACTATCATCAGCTACTGCTGATAGAAATGCCTTAATTGAAAGATTAAGAGCATATTTTGATGAAACATCAAGAGATAAATTATTAGAAAGAAGATCACAAGAAGGTGATTACTTAGAAAAAGAACTTAACAAGGTACCTTATACCATTTTTATAGGATAATATGGCTTTATACGGAGGAAAAAGAGATATAAGCTTATTTAGACATGTGAATAGGGAATTAATGGGTAACATTATATCCCAAGAATGTGTTTACTATAAATTTAAATTAGATGAAACTAAAGTTAATCTTTATGGTGAATCCGCAGGTTCAAAATATTATTATAGAGGTGTTATATTAAGTTGTTTAATATCACATGAACCGCAATCATACCCTGATGATGAACTTGGTGTACAATATTATAGAAATGTTGATTTCAAGTTTTTACGCGATGATTTACTGCAAAGAAATTTAGACTTTAACAAAGATTTTGACCAAGGAGATTATTTTGGAGCTGACCTAGTTCCTGAAGTAGGAGATATAATAATGTATTATGGAGGATATTATGAAGTAGATGATGTTGTAGGTAACCAATACTTCATGGGTAAAGACCCAGATTATAATTATGCTGAAAATCCAATAAATCCAGGACTAGAAAACTTTGGTAGTGATTTATCTATCATATGTAAAACTCATTACACACCAGTAGACAAGGTGCAAATAGAGAAAGGAAGAATTAATGGCTAAAAATTATAGAAAACCAGTACCTAAATCTCAAAAAGAGATATCTAAGGATTTACAAACACCATCTTCATCAGAATATGGCAATCCTAATGATGCTGCTGAAGGAGGACAATTTAATCCAAATAATCAAGCAAATATCCCATTTAATAGGTCTACTAAGATGTCTTTTAAAGGAGACACAGTTAAACCATTTTCAATAGGAATACAAGATATAGATGAGTCTATAATGTATTATTTTCAAAATGTTATCCAACCTTCAGTAGTTCAGAATGGGGAAAGAATAGCAGTACCAATTATATATGGTTCACCTGAAAGATGGAAATCAGTACAAAAAGATGGATATTATAGAGACAAAAAAGGAGCTATAATGAATCCTATTATAATGTTTAAAAGAAATTCAATAGAAAAAAATAGAACATTATCAAGAAAATTAGATGCTAACTCTCCTAATTTATATACTTCATGGCAGAAATCATATAATGATAAAAATTTCTACAGTAATTTCAATTTACTTAATAATAGAGTACCAACTAAACAATTTATAACAAATGTTATACCAGACTGGGTTAATTTAACTTATACTTGTATAGTTCAAACTTATTATGTAGAACAACTAAATAAAATTATTGAGGCAATAAATTATGCTTCTGATTCATATTGGGGTAATCCTGAACGTTTTAAATTTAGGGCTCGAATAGACAATTTTACAACAGTAACAGAATTACAACAAAGTCAAGAAAGATTAGTAAGAGGTACATTTGATATAAAAATGTATGGTTATATAATTCCTGAAGTAATACAAAAGGATATGGAAGCTGTAAAGAAATATAATGAAAAATCAAAAATTGTATTTCAAATGGAGACAGATTCTAGTGATGAAAGATACAAAGCAGATCCAACAACAACACCAGATGGTAGAACTAGAAACAACCCAACAGGTAGAGTAAGTTTAGGAACATCACCAGTTAGTTTTCCAAATGATCCAACACCACCATTGTACACTTCTTTAAGTGATTTACCAACATCAGATCCTTTAGTAAAAGGTGTAATATGGAATGATGGAGGAGTACCAACTATATCAAATGGTTAATATTTATAAACATACTAAAAAAAGAATTCAATGAGTAAAGTAAGATTTGTAGATAGTAGTATAAGAGTCAACTCAGGAGGTGGAGAAGGTGGCGGTTCATCAATCTCAGCAAGTTATGCTTTATCATCTTCTCATTCTGATTTTGCTACATCAGCTTCATACGCTGAATATGCAGTCTCAGCTTCACATGAAATTGTAAAAGAAGTATCCTCTTCATATGCAGATACCGCCTCATTAGCACAATCTGGTAATGGTCCATTTACAGGTTCATTCACAGGAAGTTTCTTTGGAAATGGTGCCGGAGTATTTAGTGGTTCGTTTTCAGGATCTATTCCAGATGCATACCAAATTATAAGTGGAAGTGTATCAGCATCTATTTCCCCAAATAATGGTTTAAAGATTAATTCTCCAGTTGACATAACAATGCCCTCAGGCTCAGTTTTTACTATCCATGAACCAGATATAGATCAACAAAATAGATTAAATTTTAAATTTGACCAAGGTAATCCCATATTAGAAATTGCTTCAAGGACTACTACAAGTTCAATACATCTAAAAACAAACCAAACAGGAAATGGATTACTTTTAAATAGTAATGGTTTCATAAAATATATTTCAGGTGCTACTACTTATGGTGTTCAATTTACAACTGAATTTAAACCTATAGACACAACAGGAGCAATTCCTTTAGGGTTCTATAATAGAAGATGGGCTGATCTTTATTTATTTAATGGAAAGAAAATTTCATTTGGTACTAATGCTTCCCCATACCCAGATTTAGTATCTTTTAGACATACAGCAGGTACAAATACATTAGTAATGTCAGGTTCATCTGATGTAACATTAGATGTAAAAGGTAATATAATATCAACAGGTTCATTACAAGTATCAGGTTCAGTAGATATAGCTATCCCTTCAGGTTCAGCATTTACTATAACTGAAACAGATAAAGACCAAAAGGGTAGATTAGATTTTACATTTGATGACGGTGATCCAACATTAGAAATAGAAGGTAGATCCTCAGTCGCAAAAATTGTATTATCAGCAAATGATGGTGAATCTAACAATTTAAAAATCCAAAGTGATGGTCAAGTATATGCTAGTGATACATCAGTATATACAGGAAGTATTAAGTTTAAACCTGGAGGAATAGAAGCAATAACAACAGGTGTTAATTCTTCACCTTTTATAGGTTCTAACACTAGACCTTTCTATAAGTATTATATGGCTCAAATTGGAGGTCAATTTATATCTGATGGTACATACGCAAAACAACAATTTTTCCTAAACTCTACAGCAACAGGATATCAAAGAATTGATGGTTTATACAACCAAGCCTCAGGTATGAGACTTGTAGTATCAGGTTCAGTAGTTTCTGGTGGAGATGGTTATTTAAGAAATCCAAATAATCAATATTTCCAAATCCAAGATGATAGTACAGGTACAGGAAACGATGCTTCAATACCTTTTAGAGTAGGTAAATCTGGATCTTTAGCAATTAACTTAAACCAAAGTAAAGGGTTTGGGTTCACACAATATTATACAGCATCAGCAATGGTTCATGTTGAGGCAGAACCAAATTATGATTTAAATTTATTTCAAGGTAATGATGTAAGTGGTAATAATGTATTTGAGGTAGATAGAGATGGTAATTTAACAGTAGATGCAGAAATAAGTGCAAGTGGAGATTTACGTGTTAGAGATGGTAGATTTTCAAGAGATGGAGGAGTAGCTGAAATAGAAATTATAGCAAGTGAAATTGCAGGTGGTGGTATAATAGGCACACAGACAAGTGATAACTTATTGTTTAGAAGATTTAATATACCTAAATTTACTATCTCAGAATCAAGAAATTTTTCCCATCAAAATTTAGATGTAGAAGGCCAAGTAAGTGCAAGTACTTACTTAGGTGATGGTTCACAATTAACAGGCATAGAAACAGGTAGTGCATTCCCATTCACAGGAGATGCTGAAATAACGGGATCATTAATAGTATCAGGATCAACTTCTCCATTAATTTCTCTTCCATCTGTCCCTACAGATGCCATTATAATATCAGGTAGTAATGATCGTACAAGATTACACATATATGAATCTGTATTAAATAGTTCTCCTATATATACCGAAGGAGCTGGTATAAAATTAGTTGGGGGAACTGCAGTTGGTAATCAAGCAACATTAGAATTATCAGCCGTTGGTTCTTCAAATGGTGGTGGTAATAATGAACAAACATTTATTCATTCAAATCAACAGTTAGTTATACAAGCTGCAGATGATGATGCTGGAAAAAATATTAAATTCCGTGGTTCATCATATGGATTAGATCTTACTGCTGCTACTGCTGGTGTTACTTTAGCATTTATTACTAATGGGGGAAGTACAGTATCAGAGCTTAATATGGGTAATGGTACTTATATACAAGCAGATGCAAACGGTTCTTATTATAAAATAGGAAGAAGTACAACAGATTGGTTAAATTTATCATCTACAAAAGCTACATTTGCAGCTAATGTATCCTCAAGTGCAACATCAACAGCATCTTTTGGAACATATTTAGGTGATGGTTCACAATTAACAGGTATAGATACAGGTAGTGCATTCCCATTCACAGGAGATGCTGAAATAACGGGATCATTATTAGTTTCAGGTTCTAGTGTAGAGTTTAAAGCATCAGGAGGAACTGTTTTTAGTATAGCAGAAACAGGTTCATTTACATTAGGAGAAGGAGCAACTAATTCTTCAGATACTAATGTTGTTATAGGTAAAAATGCAATTGCCGCGGGAGCTTTCAACATAGCAATGGGTAATGCTGCTGATAATGATGGTCAAAGTTATAATATAGCAATTGGATCAGGTGCAAATACTACAAATACTTCATATGGTATAGCAATTGGAGGAAGTACATATGCTAAAGGGAGTACTATAGCCATAGGACATTCCTCCACGGGAGGTACAGGTACTGTAGCTATAGGATATGATGCGGGTTCTGATGCAGGAGATTACAATGTATTATTAGGTTATGCAGCGGGGAAATCAACAACAGGAGATAATAATATTATTATAGGATCTGGTAGTTTAGGTGCAGCTTCTATGGCAAACCAACTTAGAATTGGAAATGGAGATAATCATATAATTTCTGGTTCATTAGAAACAGGAGAGCTATTATTAAAAACTGTTACACTTTCAGGCTCACTTTTAAATACAGGTACAGTTTCTATATCTAATACAGATTCACCTTACACATTAACAGGAACACAACAATTTGTATTAATAGACCCTTCAGGAGGAGATGTTACAATAAACATGCCAGATGCAGCTACATACCCAGGTAGAGAAATTAAATTTAAATTAACACAAGCCGCAGGAGCAAATACAGTTACTCTTCAAAGACAAGGGGCTGATACAATAGATGGAGCCACAACATACACAGATTTAGACATACAATATGAATCAATTTCCACTGTTAGTAATGGTAGTGATGGTTGGTTTATCTTCTAATATTTATAACAAATGTATCATCCAAATCAAATAAAAGAAGAAACTCAAGTAATTTTCCAAGATAGGTCTATAGACTTTAGAGTTTTAGACAAACAAAACTCAGACCATAAAAATAAATTTAATGGTAATGAAAAACATTTAGCTGGTCTTTTAAAATTAAAACCTGGTAAAGTATGTCATATTAGATTATATACCTCAACAGCGGGTATAAAAATAGATGGATACGAATTAGAAGAAGTAAACCAAAATTTTCTAGCTGGTAACACTCAATTTGTAATATTAGAAAACTCAGGAAAATTCTCAGCTGGAAATGTAAATTATCTTACATTTGAATGTATAGAAATCACTAATCAATTAGGAAATTCTACTCAGGAAATAAAAGTAAGAATAAACGTATTACAAGAAAAAGCTATGGGCCATACCTCAGGTATGACAGATTGGGCTCCTAACACATATTATGCTATACATGATGATGTATTTGGTCCAGATAATAGATTATACAATTGTATAACAGCACATACCTCTACCCCAGAATTTGATGAATCTAAATGGGAAAGACAAGGGGGGATTGACCAAGGAGATGTGGATGATTTTGAATCAACTTTAAATGAACTCAACCCAGGTTTAGACTGGACTATTCCACCTTTGGAATAATTTAGATAATTATTTTATAAAAGACTTAATATAAGAATTTCCATCTCTTTTTTATTTTTTCATATATTTTCCATTCTTTTTTAATATTTATAACCGTACATAAAAATATAAAGTACACAATTTAATTACACTTTTCTGTGTGGTTAGTTTTCACATATAGTTTTCTTAAAGGTTTTAATTTTTTATTATTAACAGTTTAAAAATATAAACATAATGTCAAAATTAAGTCAAGTATTAACTCTTGCAGTTGGAGATATTAATACAGCAGGTGCATTCTATTCAGAGAGAATGGTAGCACAAAAATCCTCATACGGTAGCAACTTCAGTAGTAGGAGATCAGAAAATGGTCAAGTATATGCAGCAAAAGAAGCAGCTATAACAGCAGAAATATCAGCTAGAATTGATGATGTACTAGATGTTCAAACTCCTGCACTAGCAGCGTTAGCAGATCTTTTAGGTCAATCTGGAGATGTTGAATCCTTAGATACTGTATTTGGTATGTCTGCTAAAATAGCAGCTGCAAAAGGATCATGGGAATTACTTATGGATAATCAAGCAGCCGAGTGGGATAGTGATTTCGCAACTTATGAAGTTGAATTAGGAAGCTTTGGAAGTGTAGATTTAGATGAATATCCAACTTACGAACCGTAAAAAGTATCATTTCTCAACAAAACTAGAAAATTAAAATTTAAAAAAAATAAATAACATGAACACAATACAAAAAATTGGAGCAGGAACAGCTGCCCTTATCGGTAGACTTGATGAAATATTTGCAGAAAATCAAGAAACTGAAGCAGTATACGCACAAGCAGCATATGATGCTGAAGAAGCTGATTTTGAAGCAGTAATAGCAGCTCATGATGATGCGGAAGTAGTAGATAGATCTGCTTTTGAAACTTCATTAGCAGGAGCATCAGCAACAATAGCTAGCAAATTAGCATATGTTACAAATAACATAGATCCAGCAGCAAAAGACTCATTTCAAGAGATAAAGGATTTTCAATCATCTAATGCAGCAGCATTAGGGGCTGATTTCACTACATGGGTAGCATCAGTAGATGCACAAATTGATGATATGATATCAACAATTGGAGTACCATCTGAACTTGAGGCGGCTATAGAAGCACAAATCCCAGGATTCACAGCTTCTTGGTAATAATCATAAAAATAATTAATAACTTAAAAAAATAAATATAATGAGCGCATTAAAAAACTTTGCAGCAGGTTTATCTTACCTAAAAAACGAGAAAAAAGCTGATATAATAGCAAAAGCTTCTGAAACTAGAGCGGCAGTTGACGTAGAGGTTGTAGCTATGCAAAACGCAAAATCAACATTTTTAACAACTGTTGGAAATTTAAAAGAATCAAGAGATGAATACGTGACCAATTACATGGATAACATGGTATCACTACATAATACAATTGCTGATGATCTTATAGATGATGGAAATCGTACTAATATGAATGATTACCTTGATTTAGAAAATAAAATCTAAGCAGATTATGCTGCTTTTGAAGCAAGAAAAGTAACAGAGGAAAGTAGAGTAGGTGAAGAGATTGGTAATGTTTTTACTAGAATTGGAAATGTACAAGATTTCAATACAACCTTACATGGTACTTTTTCAAATCCAGCATCACTTAGAGCAGGTGAATAAGTATGAATAAAAAATCAAAATAGAAATATTTAATTTATTTTTATAGATGATAATAGGGGAACGAAAGTTCCCCTTTTTTTATTTTTTTTAACATATTTATCCCATATAATAATGTTTTTGACAAATAAGTCATATGAGTATATTATCAGATTTAGGCACTGTTATAGGTGAAAAACTACAGGAATTAAAAGATTATGTAGATTCAGGTTTTGAAGCTAAAATAGGATCCCAGACAGATCAAGACATAGAAATAACAGATTCAACTAAAGGGATTATCCTAAATTCTCCTTCAGGAAAAAGGTATAGGGTTACTATAGATGATGATGGTGACTTTATTAAGGAAGAGATAATCATTTATAATCCAACCCCAATATCTAATAATTACTCTATGGTTTTTAATGGTAATGATACTGTTTTTAATTTAGGACCATCTTTAGAAGGAACAGGATCACAATCAGTTTCATTTTGGATAAAAAGAGACTCTGAATCTCAAAGTAATGATGGTGGTATTTTAACAATAGTACCAAATGAATCAACATCAGATTACATAAGCATATCACTATGGGAAAATACTATCCAATCTTCAATTGCAAATAATGATAATGTTAAAGGATCAACTTCACTTTCATTGGATACTTGGTATCATATAGTTGTAATAAAAGATGGAACACCTTCTACAACAGCAATATATGTTAATGGAGAAGAAGAAACTTTATCTACTAATGGAACCTGGAAAGGAAATATTGATACTCCTCAAGCTAAAATAGGAGAAACATCATATAGTGGAGTTAATTATAATTTTACAGGACTGATAGATGAAGTAGCAATATTTGACCATGCTTTAGAATCATCCATTATTGGAACTATATATAGTGGAAGTTTACCAATAGGTACATCCCAATCATTAGATTTAAATACATTACCTACATCACCAACATCATGGTATAGGATGGGAGATTAAAAGAGTAGCTTTGGGGGGATTTATTTTTCAAATAAAAAAGATAATATACTCACCTCCCTTAGCTCCTTTTAAAAATAATTTGATTTTCCTTAAATTTCTATATATTTTAACAAAAACATTTAATATTTATAATCATGGAAAAAACAGTTTTATCACAAGAAGAGCTAGATAATTTAGCTTCGTTACAAAAACAACAAAACGATTTCGTACTTCAATTGGGGCAAATAGAATACCAAATAAGTACATTAGAAAAGTTTAAACAAAACTTAAAACAGAACATAGAGAGTTTTGAAAGCAAGCAGACAGAAGTAGGCAACCAACTTAAACAAAAATATGGTGAAGGAACCATAAATTTAGAAAGTGGTGAATTTATTAAATCTTAACTGCACTTTTAAGAACCTCTACAATATTTATAAACAAAATTAATTTTGTAGAAAATGGCAGAAGTATTATTATCACCAGGTGTATTAGCTAACGAGAATGACAATTCATTCCTTCAAGCATAACCTATACAAGCTGGCGCAGCTATATTAGGTCCAACAGTTAAAGGTCCAGTAGGTATCCCAACATTAGTTACTACATACAGTGACTACCAAAACAGATTCGGAGCTGTAGTAGAAAGTGGAAGTGCAGAATACACTTACTTCACTTCAATAGCAGCATATAATTATTTTCAACAAGGAGGTGATTCATTATTAGTAACTAGAGTAGTTAGTGGTTCTTACACTAGTGCAACTAGTTCTAATATTACAAATTCAGACATAGTATCAGCAGGAGTTCCAGCATCTGCATCCTTCACATATGCTTCAGCAATTTCAACTGAAGATCAAGGTATTGGAGTAAATTTAGGAGCTTCTACTATATATTTTATATCAGGTTCTGGAGGAGATTTTCCAGGAGTTAATATATATAGTTATGATGGAGGAATAAATGGATTAGTATAAGAAATTAACGCTAGTGCCTCAGTATATTTTTCAGCATCAACATCTGGGGGTGATGTTCACATAACTTCATCATATACAGGAACCAACGCTGCATCTTCAAATTCATGGATATTAAGTTCTGGATCTATATATGATGCTTTAGCAGGTACTATGGGTAGTATAGTGACTTTCACAGGTGGTGTTAATGGAACTAATAATACATCATTTACTTTAGAAACACTTTCAGAAGGAGCTGATCAAAATAGCTCAGGCGTAGAAGGCGCAGCTGGAGATTTAGCTAGTGGTACAAGAGATAATGTAAGATGGGAAGTTGTTTCTCCAAATACTGCATCAGGTACCTTTAGTTTATTAATCAGAAGAGGTGATGATATTACCACTTCTAAAACGGTATTAGAAACTTGGCCTAATTTATCACTAGATCCAAATGCTACAAATTACATTGAAAAAGTAATAGGAAATTCAAAACAAACAGTTACATCTGACAATGGTCAGTATTATGTTAAAAATGAAGGAACTTATAATACATTAAGTAGATACGTAAGAGTAAAATCAGTAGCATCAAAAACATTAAATTATTTTGATAACGCCGGGAATGCAAAATCACAATATACATCATCAATCCCAGTAGCTGCATCAGGTACAATGGGAGCTGCTGAAGGTACTCCATTTGCTACAGTAGCAGGAACTTTCTATGAGAATATAGGAGCAAATACTCAAGGATTAGTAGCAGATAATTATACAACTTCACTTAATTTATTATCTAATCAAGATGAATACCAATATAATTTAATAGTAGCACCAGGTTTAACAAAACAAAGCCACTCAGCTCCATTAACTACAATGGTAGACACTTCTCAACAAAGAGGAGATAATTTATCTATAATAGATTTAAGAAATTATGGTTCTGAGATTAATGCAGCAGTGAATGCAGCATCATCAGTAGATTCTTCATATGCAGCAACATATTGGCCATGGGTTCAAACGATTGATCCAGATTTAGGATCTCAAGTTTGGGTACCAGCTTCATGTATGATGCCAGGTGTATTTGCCTTTAATGATAGAGCAGGAGAAGCTTGGTTTGCACCAGCAGGTCTAAACAGAGGTGGAATGTCAACTGTATTAAGAGCAGAAAGAAAATTAACAAATGGTAATAGAGATACTTTATACCAAGCTAATGTAAATCCAATTGCTACATTCCCTAATGCAGGTGTAGTAGTATTTGGTCAGAAAACATTACAAACAGCAGCATCAGCATTAGATAGAGTAAATGTTAGAAGATTATTAATTGAATTAAAATCATACATTTCTCAAATCGCTGATAACTTAGTATTTGAACAAAACACAATAGCAACAAGAAATAACTTCTTAACACAAGTTAATCCATATTTAGCAAGTGTTCAACAAAGACAGGGATTATATGCTTTTAAAGTGGTAATGGATGATTCAAATAACACACCAGATGTTATTGATAGAAACCAAATGATAGGTCAAATTTATATTCAACCAACTAAAACAGCTGAATTTATCTACCTAGATTTTAACATATTACCAACTGGAGCAACTTTCCCAGCATAAAAATTAAGAAATCAAATATTTATAATTGAAAATAAATTAAAACACAATGTCAGTACTAGATCCTAACGAAATATTCTTCACCGCGTTTGAACCGAAGCAAGCTAACAGATTCATCCTTTATATGGATGGTATACCAAGCTTTATTATTAAAGGAATAAGCGCAATTTCATTAACACAAGGTGAAGTTATATTAAACCACATCAACGTCCTTAGAAAAGTTAAGGGTAAATCAGTATGGAATGATGTTACCATGACTTTATTCGATCCAATTACTCCATCAGGTGCTCAAGCCGTTATGGAATGGGTTCGTTTAGGACATGAATCAGTAACAGGTAGAGATGGTTATTCAGATTTTTATAAAAAAGATCTTACAATAAATGTATTAGGACCTGTAGGTGATATCGTTTCAGAATGGATACTAAAAGGAGCATTTATTAAAGAAGCTACTTTCGGTGATTACAACTGGGATACAGAAAACGAAGCTAAACAAATCGAATTAACATTAGGATTAGATTACGCAGTATTAAATTTCTAAAAAAGAAACAAATATTTCTAGAGAGGAGCTTGGCTATGTCAAGCTCCTTTTTTATATTCATATTTATATTAAACAAGTTATTAACAAATAAAAGATTATGGCAGAATTTAAGTTTCCCTCAGAAGAGGTAGATTTACCCTCAAAAGGTTTAATTTATCCTGAAGGGCATCCTTTATCTAAAGGTAAAATAGAAATAAAATATATGACCGCTAAGGAAGAAGATATTTTAACCAATCAAGCATATATTAAAAAAGGCACTGTTTTAGATAAATTAATTGAATCTTTAATTATAGATAAAGATATAAATTATAAAGATCTTATTTTAGGAGATAAAAATGCAGTGTTAATAGCTGCTCGTATTTTAGGATATGGTAAAAACTATACATTTACTTTAAATGGTAAAAGCCACACAGTGGATTTATCAGAAATAAGTAATAAAGAATTTGATGATTCATTAATATCAAAGGGTGAAAATTCCTTTTCATTTACTTTACCCCATAGTGATAATAAAATAACCTATAAAATTCTAACAGGTCATGATGATACTAAAATAGATCAAGAGTTAAGAGGTCTTAAAAAAATAAATAAAGAATCTTCACCAGAACTTTCAACAAGACTGAAGTATATGATAACTTCAGTTGAAGGAGATACTGAAAGAAAAACAATAAGAGAATTTGTTGATAATTACTTATTAGCTATAGATTCTAGATCCCTAAGAGAACATATCAGAAATACCCAACCTGATGTTAATTTATCATTTGATTTAGATGGTGATGAGGAGGTCACAATCCCAATAGGGGTTAGCTTTTTTTGGCCTGACGTTTGATAACGCCCAACAAGCAAGATTAAATTTATTTAAACAGATTCACCAAATATTATTTCATGGTAAAGGTGGATATGATTATAATACTGTATATCATATGCCTATTTGGTTACGGAAATTCACATTCCAAGAAATTAAAGACCATTATAATGAAGAGAAAAAAGAATATGAAAAGGCACAAGGTAAAGGTTAAACTACAGTTATGGACTCATCTGGTAAAGTAAATCCTTCTAATATGCCTCAATTTTCAAATCGATCCCCTAATAAAACCTCATATAAATAATTTTTTATAATATTTATAACAAAATGTCTATATGAGTCTTTCAGATGATATAAAAAAAATAAATGCTGAGATATCTAAACTTTCAAAGCAATTAGGTCAAACACCTCCTTTATTTGATGCGAAAGATTTAAAAATAGCAAAGGGTTACCTAACAGGTTTAAGATCTGATGTAAAGGAAATAAATAGTGATTTAAAATTTGTTGCTGATTCTTTTAGAGATAGTGTAAATGAACTTTCAAAACAAAATACATACCTTTCTCAATCAAAATCTGCATTAAAAGGAATTTCAAGTATTTCTTTAAAATTACTAGAAATAAAAAAAGGTGAAGTAAAAGCTAACGATGAAGATATAAAAAAACTTCGACAAAAAGCTAAAATAAGATTTGAAGAATTACAAAATGCTTTAAAATCAAAAACACTTAAAAAGGAAGAAGCAGAAGAAATTCAAAGTGCCATTAATGCCCAAGCAGAGTTCCTTAGAGGCTCTCAAGAAGTTTTAGAAATAACTAAGGCAATAAACAAAAATATAGGAGTAAAAACCTTTGGTGGGTTAGAAGCCATCTCAAAAGCAATACCAGGTCTAAATAAGTTCTCAGGAGGTTTCACAGAAGCCTCAGATGCTGCTCGTGAAATGGCTCATGGTCTTGAAGATGCAGCCAGAAGTGGAGGTAAAGGATTAACTAAAGAAAAAATAAAACAATTAGGCTTAGAAAAAGAATTAGGCAACCTATCAGGTAACGCAGCAGCTCAAAGGATAAAAGGTATGAGTGCTACCAAAAAAGGAATGCTATCTCTAAAATCAGGATTTAAATCTCTACTTCCATCAATCAAAAAAGCTTTCGGTCCTATTTTCCTCTTAACAGAATTATTCAGCGCTTTTAAATCAGCAGATAAAGCCACAGGGGATATGGCTAAAAACATGAATATGACTTATGATGGTGCTAGAGCTCTTAGGGGAGAATTTACACTTATAGCTGCATCCTCATATGATACTTTTGTTAATACTAAAGCTTTACAAGAATCATATATTTTATTAAATAGCTCATTAGGAACTAATGTGATGCTAAATAAAGATAATCTTATTTTTGCAACTAAGATGTCTCAACAAATGGGGATTACTAAAGAAACCCAAATAGCTATAAATAATCTTTCCTTAGGTACTGGTAAATCCATGAAAAAAATTACCGGGGAAATACTAGCACAAGCCAAAATATCTTCAGCTAATAATGGAGTTGCATTAAATTCAAAACAAATTCTTGAAGAAGTAAAAGATGTAACAGCTGCTACTACTTTATCTTTAGGTAAAAACCCAAAAAGAATAGCTGAAGCTGTCACTCAAGCCAAAGCTTTAGGCATGATTTTAAGCCAAATAGAAAAAATATCAGAAACTATATTAAATTTTGAATCTTCAATTCAAAATGAGTTAAAAGCAGAATTATTATTAGGTAGAGATATTAACCTAGAAAAAGCAAGATTACTAGCTTTAAATAATGACGTGGCTGGTGTTGCTAGAGAGATATCATCACAGATAGGAGACTCTGCTGATTTTACTAGTATGAATGTTATACAACAAAAAGCACTAGCTGAAGCTGTAGGGATGAACAGAGAGGAATTAGCAAAAACATTATTTGTTCAAGAAAATTTAGGGGCAGCTTCTGGTAAGGAAGCAGAAAAAAGAAAATCAATATTAAATAATTTAGTAAAAGAAGTAGGTGTTGAAGAAGCTAGAAGAAGATTAGAAGAAGACAGCTTAGATACCTTAGAAAATCAAGCAAGTAAACAGGAAGAATTTAATGCTGCAATTGAAAAAATGAAAGAGATATTTGTTTCAATAGCACCTCTTTTAGAAGGGATTGCAACTCCATTAATAGCAGTTTTTGAGGTTATTGGGTTTCTTTTATCTCCTATAACTATGTTATTCGGAGCTATTAATAAATTAAAAGGACCTTTAGGTACTATAGTGAGTTTAATAGCAGCAGCTTCAATAGCTTCAATGTTTCTTTTTACTAGTATGTCTTTTGGTACTGGGTTATTAATTTTAGCAGCGGCCGCAGGAGCAATAGCAGGATTCCAATCTATGATGAAACCTAAACAACCTACACAAGTAGGTGATATGAGCTTTGGTGCCGACGGTAAAACTCAGATATCCACAGAAGAAGGAGGATTATTTGAATTATCAAAGAATGATCAATTTGTAGCAGCACCAGGAGTAGCTGATGCTATGAATGGAAAAGGTAGTAGAAAAAATAGCCAAGAAAACCAAGAACAAAGACAAGAAAGAAGAGAACAAAGAAGAGAACAAAGAAAAACAAATTCACTACTACAAGAAATAGCATTAGCAACAAAAGCAAATAAAACAGTAGAAATGGAGGACCTATTTGGTAGTCTTTATTCAGCTTAAATATTTATAACAAACATCAAAATAACAATATTATGGGATTATTAGACAAATTAACTACAGGTACAGGTTCACCATTATCTAAAGCAAATGGAGCAACACCTCCAACACCAATAGGAGCAACTCAACAGTCAAAATTACAAGATACTTATTCTATCAATGGTACACCACACATACCTAAAAAACCACAACCATCAACATTAGATTTAAACGGAAAAAAACCAACTAATGCTTATGATTCAACGGCACCAGTTGAGGGAATAGGAAATATATAATATAATTTTAAATGGGTTCTTTACTTGATTTAAAAACTGACCTTAAGTCTCTTAAGTTTGGTTCTGCTCCAGCCACTGATAGACCTGGTGGGGGTAATAGTGGGCAACCCTATATATCAAACCCAATACCATCAACATCAACCCCAATATCAGGAAATCTCTTTTCAACAGAAGATTTTTTATTAAGAGGTGGAGCTAATGCTGTTCATAATACTAATGTTGATGTTTTAAGACTAGGTAAATATTTTACTGATCTAAAATCTCCAAGTGGATTACTTTTTTCTGCTAAACAAACAGTATTATCAAGAATAGGAGTAGCAACACAAGCTAGTAGTGATATAGATTGGAAAAATGCTCCATTAAATGAAGGTGTTTATACACCATTAAATACCTTAACTCAAGCAGGTATTAATTTTGTAGGAGGTCATATTAATAAACAGGGTACATCTCCATTTTCAACCCCACAAACTTATTTAAACCAAAAAAGCAAAATAATAGGTGATGTAAATGGTGAAGGAAATAGATTAGTTGATTTTTACAATGAAAATATTATAAATTCAAAAATATCACCAATATTATACTCATATTCTGGTGGTCCTAACTCAATATTGGGAATAGGTAGAACAACAATTGAATTATCAGAACAAAGAACAGGACTTAACTCAGGTAAAGACTTTGATTTTTATCAAATGGGGTTACAATATAATAGATTTGATATACCTTCACTACCCTTACCTTTGGGGGCATCGTCTTTTTATAATACTTATACAGACCCAACAATAACATCCTTTACAGAGGGTCCATTCCCTAACGCTGTAGGAATTTCAACAGATAATGGTTTAACATTTGGTCAAAGTTTCCAACCATCAGTATATAAATTTGGAACATTAGAATCCACTACTAGAATTAATGATAATGGTTCTAAAACATGGACTCAAGAACAATTAGCAGCAGAGACCAACCTTAATAACAGTACAAAGTCAACAACCCCAGAACTTCAAGATTTTAGAAAACCTTTATTAGAGGATGCAAAAGGAGTATCTACTATTATGGGTCTTGCCCCTTCTTATGATCCTAAAAACAGAAAAACTATAGATAATGAAGAGGGAACATCAAGGATAAATATGAGATCCCCAGGTGCTAAAGGAAATGTTATAGATTATACCCAAGGTAAATTATCCTTAGTAACAAATAAACCATTAGGAGCAGCAGATAAAATAAATGCATTACCAATATATAAAAGTTCAACAGTTATAGCTGATCCTATTAAAAATGACTTAATTAAATTTAGAATAGCTGCTTTAGATAACAGTGATCCTTCACAAAAAGAATTTATACATTTTAGAGCTTTTATAGACTCATTTTCAGACTCATATAATGCTAACTGGAGTTCTCAAAAATATATGGGAAGAGGTGAAAGCTTCTACAAATACGATAGTTTCTCCAGAGATATTAATTTATCTTTCACTGTAGCTGCTCAATCAAGAGAAGAAATGATGATAATGTATAAAAAACTAAATTTCCTAGTATCCAACCTAGCACCAGAATATACTGATTCTGGTTATATGGCTGGACCTTTAATGAATTTAACATTAGGAGGATGGTGTTATGAACTTCCAGGTTTTATAAAATCATTAACTTTAGATGTTCCACAAGAATCACCTTGGGAAATAGGAATACCTAATTTAAATAAAGAAGAAAAATCACATGGGGGTATAAAATTTAGAAATTCTAAAGTTAAAGAAATGCCTATGATATGTAAGGTGACAGGATTTTCATTCACACCCATTCATAAATTTGTACCTTCTAAACAGTCTTTAGGAGTTATTACTGATGACAAACCAAAAGGATCAGGAGCTATTACACCAGGAGAAGCAAAAACTTTACGAGATACTAATGTTTACGGTCCTGAAAGATTTATTCAATTAGATGATGGTGGAGGTAATAATGCTTATGACAACTAAAAAAAACAACCAATAAATTAATGAGACGTTACGCACCAATACCTTTTACAAAATCACCAGATGGAAAACAAATGTATAAAACTACACGTTATCCTGAAGTGCCAAGATCTATTAATGATACCTATGTTTTTACAACTATAGGAGATAGATTTGATACATTAGCACAACAATTTTATGGTGATTCTTCTTTATGGTGGGTTATATCTATATCAAATAATGAATTAGTACAAGACTCATTAACACCACCAGTTGGGGCTCAAATTAGAATACCATCTAATCCAACTCCAATTATATCAGAATATGAAGTTATAAATAAATGATAAGTTATGGGGAATATAGTAGGAGAGCCGTTTAAAGATTATGTAAAAAAACAAATAAATCTTAGGCAAGAGATACATGGTAAAAAAATAAGAACTGAAAAAGAACTAATTTATCTTAATTCTAGAACTTCTTGGGTAAAATTAGCAAGTGGTACTTCTATAGAACAAGACAGACTTGATCTAATTCCAGAACTTAAAAATAGTCCTGAATTTTTAGGAACAGGACTAGCCAGAAATTTTCTTTTATTTAATGGTACTAATACATTAGATAAAAATGTAGATCAACAAGCAGTAAATGATTATATATCTAACGAGTGAAAATTATATCCTTCTCTAACTTCATTAACAAATTCTGAAATCTTAGCCTCGGGTATTGGTCAAAATGTAATCTTACCATCATCAACAACATACTCTTGGGGCACGCCAAAAGCAGGAATAGGATCTAATGGTGCTTATGGTATGGGTGGGACAGAATTTGGTCAAGTTCCTATGCCTGGTATAGAAAGTGTAAGTGTTAAAAATTTAGAAAGAGGTTCTATAAAAAGAGCAACAATACAATTAAAAGCTTATAATAAACTTCAATTTGATATAATTGATATTTTGTATTTAAGATTAGGGTATTCTATTCTTTTAGAATGGGGAGACAGCCATTACTTAGATAATAATAATACCCCAAACCCAGTAACACCCCTTCAAACTTCAATCATAGAAAAAACATTTTTCAGAAATAATTTCAAACCTACTTATTATGAATGTTTAGATATATTAGAAAAAGAAAGAGAAAAATACTCAGGATGTTATGATGGTATTTTAGGAAAAATTTCAAATTTTAAATGGACATTTAATCCTGATGGAACCTATAATATTACTTTAGATGTTATAAGTCTAGGAGATGTAATTGAATCATTAAAATTAAATGTAGCCCCATATAGTGTATTAGAAAGTGAAGAATATTCTGATGATGAGGAATTATCATTAATTGATAGTAAAAAAGATGAAAATGAATTAGCAAGAATATTTTATGATATAAAAACTCAATCTGTTAAAAAAGAAACAGTGGGCATGAAAAACCAGTTAATAAATGCATTTGATTTTGATTTAAAATCTGACGAAACAACAGGTCTTATATATAATGCAACATATTATCCACCTAAAAGAGGTGTGGCAAAAATACCAAAAAAAGGATATGTTAGTATAGGTAGGACAGTAAAAACAACAGATGAAGTAAAATCTCTCTTACCTTTAAAAACCAAAACAACAGATAAAGTACTAAATGATCTCCCAGATGAAATAAAATTAGATTTTGAATTTGCTCAAATGAGTTATACCCAAACAAAATATCAATGGTATGTAAGATTTGGAACTTTATTATCCCTCATAAATAAAGTATTAATTCAAAATCTAAAAAACAATGATGGAACTGTTTATTCTTCTTTAAAAATAGATACTAATCCTGACACAAATTTAATGTATTATATACCTAATATGGTATCTTTAGACCCTAGAGTTTGCATAATTTCAAATCATAAAATCATAAAACCTGACAACCTTACAGATACAGTATTTGGTGGTCTTCACTCCTTTTCAACAACTTCTAATACATCAGATTCAACATATGGGAAAATAATGAATATCTATATTAACATAAATCATGTTCTTGAATTATTTAATGAATCTGATAAAGATGGGAATATAATATTTATGGATTTTTTAAGAAAATTATGTGATAATGTTAGCAATTCCTTAGGAAAAGTTAACAAATTACAACCAAAGGTAGACCCAGAGACTAATCTAATTAAAATTTTTGACCAAACTCCCCTACCTAATAAAGAAAGCTTACCATCAAACATCTACCCTACAGGATTAAACATAGAAGCCCCATTTAATTTATATGGTTATAATGTTAAAAATGACACTTCAAACTTTATACATAATGTAGGCTTAACAACTGAGATAACACCAGAATATGCTACCATGATAACCGTTGGATCTACTGCTAATGGATACGTTGTAGGATCTGAGGCTACAGCATTTTCAAAATGGAATTTAGGAATTATTGATAGATTTAAAGAGGCAATTGAATTAAATAACACTCCTCAAAATGATAAATTGGTACAAAAATACAAAACAATCCAAGAAAATTATTTTAAAAGATTAGAATATACATCATTGGAAGATGATAATTCCACATTAAATTGGTATGCTTACACTGGAATAGTAATACAGGATGGTTGGGATGTAGCAGGTGCTTTATTTGATACAATTATATCAAATCCTTTCACAGTATTTTCAAAAATCCAATCAGATTTTAAAGATAAAACAATAATAGATGCAGGTATAGCATCAACAACTTTGTCTGATGATGACATCTCTACAAATTTAGAAGTAATGTCTGAGTATTATAAACTTTTACAAGCTCAAGCAGTTCAAAATGCTCAAGATAAAAATAAATCCTCAGCACAAGGATTTCTTCCATTTAATTTAAAATTAGATATGGACGGTTTATCTGGAATGAAAATTTACCAAAAAATAAATATTGATTCAACTTTTTTACCTACAAATTACCCTGAAAAAATGGAATTTGTTACAACTAATATAAACCATGAATTAAAGGATAACAAATGGACAACAAAAATAGATAGTATAGCAACAGTAAAAAATTTAATTACAACAGAAGAAATCTTTAATGATCTAAACTTAGAACTAAACAAAATCCAGAAAAAAGGAATACTAACTGGAACTATTCAATCTAATGGTTCATCATTTACAAGAATAACCAACTCATCAACTATAATTAAAGATCCAAAAACAAACCCAAATCCTATTATAATTGAAGATGAAAAACAAAAGGAAAAATATTTAAAATTATATAAAAACCAACTGGGAGAAGATTTTGATAATTTTGTAATACGTAAAGGAAGTGACCCAGATTCTTATGCTATGAAAATTATTGATGAAATAAAGAAAAGAAAAAGAGTAGGCAAACAATCAGGTCTAATCATTGTTAAAAATATGGGTAACTATAGTAGGTCTGGAGAGTTAGGAAATGGAGGTGATATATCAAAAGGATTATATAAGACTTTAATGAATTTAATAAATCTAGCAGAAGATGATAAATATGATGATGTATTTGACATTATCTCTACTTTTAGAATAACAGCAGGTAATGATCATTTTCACCAAGGACGTACAGTACTTAAAAATCCAAGAAACTATCCAAGACCAAAGACATCACCAATCAACCCATCAAATACAACTCATACAAGGGGATTAGCAATAGATGTTGGAGTAAAATCAGGATGGGTTGGTAATTCACAAAATGAAATTAATTTAATGATAGATTTATTAAAAGCTGCTGGTTTTACTGGGATTTTATACCATAATCCACCCCACATTCATGCTAATATAGATCCTACAATTGACCATTCTAAATAATGTATTATCCAAAGTCACAAATAAAAACCAATTTATATACGAATGGAGATATGTTTTTTATATCTCCAACGGGTGAAGCATACATTGGTTATTACCATACAATATCAACAAATCAACATTTTACAGGAAAAAATCCATATGATACCCCAATATTAAAATTAATACCAAACCCTATACCTACAGAAGAAGATGTTGATGGTGTTTTTCTACAAAATGAAATAGTAGTACAAAATTCAAGCTATGAAAACTATAGTATTCCTGGAGTCACTGAAATTAATTTAGAATACACTTCTATAAATCACTCATTGAATGCTAATAATAGAATGAAACCAATATCAAATTCACCACTACCTAATCAATCTGATTATAAATTAGGAGAATTTGAAAGATATTATTGTAAAAAAAATAACGAACTTATTTATTTTGAAATAAACCAAATCACATTTCAAAACCTAAAAAGACAATCCCAAAATATAGCATTTGATTTATATACACCAATTCAAATTCCATGGTCTTTAACTGGGGATCAAAAACAGGTTTATAATACAAATAAAAATATTACATCTCTTATAGAAAGAAATTCTAAATGGTATGGGTTTAACTTAATTTTTAACGAAAACTTTTCCCAATATTATTTGGCTTCAGAAGGTTAGATCATTATATTTAGTCAAATGTTTTGGCTGATAGAAAATAATGAACAGTTAAAAGAGTTCTATAATAAAGGTTATAAAGAAGCTTACATTGAAGTAATTCCTTATTCTTATGAGACTCATCCTGTTAAAACTTTAACAAGTTTAATTTATTTAAGACCTTTAGAATCAAGTAAAGGTTTTATTTTATCTATAAATCATAGTGAAACTATGCATTTAAACAACGATAATATTAAGGAATTAATTGGTAGCTATGATAAGTTGCACGTTTGGGGGAAAAAGGAATTCTTACATTTTTACTTACATAAAAACGTTGATGACATATCATTATTATCACCTGAATATGAAAGAGAGACTACAAAAGCTCACCAATTTTTAACCCAAAGGAACCCAAACAAATCAGATATAAACCGACTTATACCTGTAGTAAAACATTATGAAATTTGCGAAAAAAATTATAACAATCTAAAACAATATATAAATGAACCAATCAACCAGTTTTACAACAACCAAGTGCCCTTGGTTTTCAACTCCATCGAAAGGAGTGGTATACAAGTATCACCAGAACTATTCAAAGAACACTTCAATCAAGATTGGGGAAGTACAGTATACACACAATATAATTACAGAACAACAACAACAAGACCATCAAATAGATTTGGTGGGGTTAACTTTGCAGCATTAAATAAAGAAAATGGATGTAGAAAATCTTTCATACCGAGGAATGATAAATTTATTGAAATTGATATTTCTGCTTATCATCCTACCCTTGCAAGTTATCTTATTGATTATAAGTTTGATACTGATGATATTCATGAATCCTTTGCACAAATGTATAGGGTGGATTATAAAAAATCTAAAGAACTTACGTTCAAGCAGCTTTATGGCGGCGTATTTGAGCAGTATAGGGATCTTGAATTTTTTCAAAAAATCCAAAAATTTGTAGATAATTTATGGAATGATTTTCAAACTAAAGGTTTTATAGAATGTCCTATATCTAATTATAAATTTGAGAAATCTAAGTTAGAGAATATGCGCCCCCAAAAACTATTTAATTATCTCCTTCAAAATTTGGAAACAGCAAAAAACGTTACTATATTATGGGACATAATTAAAATATTAAAAAATCAAAAAACAAAATTAGTATTATACACATATGACGCTTTCTTATTAGATTTTGAAGATACTGAAGAACATACACTAGAGCGCATATTAAACGTATTTGAAAAAAATAAACTTAAAACAAAAATTACACATGGAATCAGTTATGACTTTTGAACAAACTCTTGATATTTATACCATAGAATATGACAACGATAACTTTATAAATTTAGGAGATTTGAACAATAAATTATTTTGCACTTTTGTAAAATCCGAGGAGATTGAGTCTAAAGTCAAAGAACTTTCAACAACATACAGTATAATGTATAATAAAATGTTTGTTCTTTATATCAAAAGCAACGATGAATACGTGATCACTTATAATGTTGATCAAGGTAATGTGAGTGAGATTCCACCCAATACAATTTTAGTACATAGGAAGAAAGAAACAAATACCTTGTATACTATAAATGCTCTAAATGAGCTAATCAAAAAACTTAACGGTGGTGTAGTTGACACCAAGTTCCCAATCAATTGGCAACACTATAGAAACTGTGTTTTACTTACCCAACATGGAGATTTAAAACAACTCAACACCAAGATTCATGATATAATTGATCTCTCATAGATCATAGTTTGGCCTTCAGTCAAACTCTCATTATATTTAGGTATTATTATTATTAAAAAAAGTTATAAGTATGGATTTAAACGCGATTAAGAATCGTTTGTCATCTTTAAATCAGGATGCCAAACCAAAAACAGGTGAGAAAAAAGACTACACATTAGTTTATTGGAAACCAAGACAAGAGGGAAAATTTCAAATTAGATTTGTCCCATCATTATTAAACAAAAACAACCCATTCCAAGAAATATACATGCATTATGGTGTTGGAAAATATCCAATTGTTGCATTATCAAATTGGGGAGAACAAGATCCAATAGTTGATTTTACTAAAAAATTAAGAACAACAAGTGATTCTGAAAATTGGAGACTAGCTAAAAAGTTAGATCCAAAATTGAGAGTATTTGCTCCTGTTATAGTTAGAGGAGAAGAAGATAAAGGTGTTCGTTTATTTGAATTTAGTAAAACTATCTATATGGAATTATTATCAATTGCGGATGATGAGGATTATGGTGACTTTACAGATGTAGCTGAAGGATTTGATTTTGTTGTTAACGCCTCTAAGGTAGTTGATAGACCAGGATTTGCTCTTAGTTTAAGACCAAAACCAAAACAAACACCATTAAGTGAAGATGCTAATCAAGTAAATACATGGTTAGAAAATCAACCACAACTATTAGAAGAGAGATATAAATATACCTATGATAAACTGAAAGATGAACTACAAAATTTCATATCAGGAAATGAAGGTAGTGAGGATTCAATAGTATCTGAACCAGCAGCTGAATTTGATAATGATACTAAAAATGAAACAAAAGAAGAACCTAAAAAAGCATTTAGTTTAGCAACACAAGGTTCACCTAAAAAAGCAAAATCAGATGAATTTGATGATTTATTTGAGGATGATTTACCATTTTAAATTAAAGTTATATGCCTAGAGTTAAAAAATCGTTACATGAAGCAGTCTCTGCTGAAATAAAATCCAAGTTTGATTTAAGTTCCTTCAAAGAAAAGAAGGGACTTAGACAAAACGTTAAGTTTAAAGATCAATCATGGATTCCACTATCACAAGCATTTCAAGATGTTACATCTATTCCAGGTATTCCTATGGGTCATATTGTTTTACTTAGAGGCCACTCAGATACAGGTAAAACAACAGCATTATTAGAAGCAGCAGTTTCAGCTCAAAAGAGAGGAATATTACCTGTTTTCATTATTACTGAGATGAAATGGAATTGGGAACATGCTCAACAAATGGGGTTAGATGTTAAAGAAGTAGTAGATGAAGAAACTGGAGAAATTGTAAATTATGAAGGTGAATTTGTCTATGTTGATAGAGAAACAATAAATTCTATAGAAGATGTAGCTGGGTTTATTTTAGATTTAATAGATGAACAGAAAAAAGGTAATTTACCATATGATTTATTATTCTTATGGGATTCAATAGGATCAGTACCTTGTGAAATGTCTATAAAATCAAATAAAAACAACAACGAATGGAATGCGGGTGCAATGTCTACTCAGTTTGGAAATAATGTTAATCAAAGAATTACATTATCAAGAAAAGAATCATCACCTAATACTAATACATTAGTTTGTATTAATAAAGTATGGACAGCAAAAGCAGAATCACCAATGGGTAAACCTAAATTAATGAATAAGGGAGGATTTGCTATGTGGTTTGATTCAACATTTGTAGTCACATTTGGTAATATTTCAAATGCAGGAACATCTAAAATCAAAGCAATTAAAGATGGTAAACAGGTAGAATTTGCTAAACGTGTTAATCTTCAAATTGATAAAAATCACATTAATGGAGTTACAACTAGAGGTAGAATAGTTATGACACCTCATGGGTTTATCAATGATAATGATAAAGAATTAAAAAACTATAAAGATGAAAATGGGAAAGCTTGGAAAGATATTTTAGGTGGAACTGATTTTCAAATTGTAGAAGAGGAACAAGATTATAATGATATTACCTCTTATATAGAAGAACCACAATAAAAATTATGAAAAAGAAAGAATTACTTGAACTCCTGGGTGATACTCAGGAGAATGATAAGAATCTGTCTGAAGGTAATAGAATATTATTAATAGATGGATTAAATTTATTTTTTAGAAACTTTGCAATGCTTAATATGGTTAATCCAGATGGGGTTCATATAGGGGGTTTAGGTGGATTCTTTAGATCATTAGGAGCTATGATTCGTCAAACTCAACCAGATCAAGTCTATGTAGTTTTTGATGGAGCAGGTTCAACAGCAAATAGGAAAAATTTACTCCCTGAATATAAATCAGGGAGGAATTTACAAAGAATCACTAATTGGGAGGTATTTGAAAATTTAGATGATGAAGATGATTCTAAAGTAGATCAAATAGTAAGAGTAATACACTATCTAAAAACTCTACCAGTTAAAACATTATCTTTAGATAAAGCAGAAGCGGATGATATTATCGCGTATTTAAGTGATAAATTACCAAATCACCAAGATGATAAAGTATTTATAATATCTAGTGATAAAGATTTTCTTCAATTGGTTTCCAAAAATGTTATAGTTTATAGACCAATTGAGAAAAAATATTATACTGAAGATGTTATAAAAGAAAAATATAATATGCCTGCTCAAAATTTTATTCTTTATAAAACGCTTTTAGGTGATAATTCAGATAAAATTAAAGGGGTTAAGGGATTAGGTGAAAAAGGTTTATTTAAAAAATTCCCTGAACTAACAGAAAAAATTTTAACTTTTGATGATATTTTTGATATATGTGAAAAGAAATTCAAAGATCATGTAGTATATGCTAGAGTAATTCAAGGAATTGAAGAATTAGAAAAAAATTATAAAGTAATGGATTTAAGTAATCCAATGTTAGGAAAAAATGATAAGGAATATCTAGATAGGATTGTAGAGTCTAAAGATTTAAATTATATTCCTAAGCAGTTCACAGCATTATATAATGAAGACAAATTAGGTGGAATGATCAGAAATTTAGATTTTTGGTTAGAAGATGTTTTCAAAAAATTAGTTATAAATAAATAAGTTATATGACATTAAAATCAATAGAAGAATATGGAAAAGGATTTCAAATCAAGGTTTTATCTTCTTTATTAACCCATAAGGAATTTTTAACAAATGTGTATGATATTCTAAATGAGGAGGATTTTAATAATCAAGCTCATAAATGGGTTATAAAAGAAATAATAAAATATTATGACAAATACCATACAACACCATCATTAGATATTTTAAAAGTTGAAGTTAAAAAAGTAGAAAATGAAGTATTACAAATTTCTATTAAGGAACAACTTAGAGAAGCATATATAGCCTCAGATGAAGATTTAAAGTATGTACAAGAAGAATTCTCAGCATTTTGTAAGAACCAACAATTAAAAAAAGCATTATTATCCTCAGTAGATTTATTAAAAGCTGGGGATTATGAATCTATAAAATTATTAGTAGAAAATGCTCTAAGGGCAGGAAATGATAAAAATATAGGTCATGAATATAATTTAGATATTGAAACCAGATATAGAGAAGATACAAGAAATCCAATACCAACACCTTGGGATAGAATAAATGAATTACTACAAGGAGGTTTAGGTAGTGGAGATTTTGGTTTAATATTTGGAAATCCAGGTGGGGGGAAAAGTTGGTCTTTAGTAGCACTAGGGGGATTTGCCGTTAGGGCAGGTTATAATGTTTTACATTACACTTTAGAATTAGGTGAAGATTATGTAGGTAGAAGATATGATGCCTTTTTTACACAAATACCAGTAAATAATATAGTACAACATAAAGATAAAGTAGAGGAAATTATACCAAAAATACCAGGTAAATTAGTTATCAAAGAATTTCCAATGGGTAAAGCAACTATTCATACAGTAGAATCACATATTAGAAAATGTCAAGATCTAGATATTAAACCTGATTTAATTATTATAGATTATGTTGATCTTTTAGGAACAAGAAAGAAAACAACTGATCGTAAGGGAGAAATAGATGATATTTATACAAGCACTAAAGGACTTGCTAGAGAATTAAAAGTGCCAATTTGGTCAGTTTCTCAAGTGAATAGAGCAGGTGTAAAAGATGATGTCATTGAAGGAGACAAGGCAGCAGGATCTTATGATAAGATTATGATAACTGATTTTTGTCTCTCACTGTCTAGAAAGGCAAAAGATAAAGTAAATGGCACTGGTAGGTTTCATGTGATGAAAAATAGGTATGGAATGGATGGATTAACATTTGGAGTAAAAGCTAACACATCAACAGGACATTTTACAGTCCATGATTATAATGAAGATGATGAGTTAGTAACAAATCTTCAAACAGAATCGCTTTCAACATCTGGTTTCAATAGTTACGATAAAGACCATATAAAAGGTCAAGGTATTACAGAGAATTTTTTTATGAATTCATAACTTAAATAAAAACTATGAAAAAATCAAGATTACTTCAGGAAAGAATAGTATATAAACCATTTGAATATCAAACAGCTGCAGACTATTGGTTAAAACAACAACAAGCACATTGGCTTCATACAGAGGTTCCAATGATGTCAGATGTAAATGATTGGAAACAAAACCTTACAAAAACAGAAAAAAATATAATAGGATCTATTTTAAAAGGATTTGCACAAACAGAAACAGTAGTAAATGATTATTGGTCTGGATTAGTGACAAAATGGTTTCGAAAACCTGAAATAATAATGATGGCTACTACATTTGGGGCTTTTGAAACAATTCATGCTGAAGCTTATTCTTTATTAAATGAAACATTAGGTTTAGAAAATTTTGATGAATTTTTAGAGGATGAAGCTACAATGGCCAAAATAGAAAATTTAACTGATGTTAGAGACAGCTTTAATGAGGAACAAGATATTCATGAAATAGCAAAATCATTAGCAATATTCTCAGCATTTACTGAAGGTGTTAATCTATTTTCATCATTTGCTGTTTTATTATCATTTAAAATGAGAAATAAATTAAAAGGAGTAGGACAGATAGTAGAATGGAGTATTAGAGATGAATCATTACATTCAGAAGCAGGGTGTTGGTTATTTAGAACCTTAATCAAAGAAAACCCACAATTAAAAACACCAGAACTAGAGGCAGCAATAAATGAAGCAGCTTTATTATCTTTAAAATTAGAACTTGATTTTATAAATAAAGTATATGAGTTTGGAGATTTAGAGGGTTGTTCAAAATATGATTTAACAAATTTTATAAAAAATAGAGTAAATACAAAATTAGGAGACCTAGGTTATTCTCCTATTTTAACAGACGTAGATATAAAATCAGTAAATAATATGAAATGGTTTGACGCTTTAAGTGCTGGAAAACAACATACTGATTTCTTTGCAAATAGAGTTACAAATTATTCAAAAGGAACAAAAGACTGGGACGCAGCATCAATATTTTAATATATGGACAACAATTTAATATCAGATTATAAACAGTGGGAAAGAGGAAAAGATTATCCTGATTTTCTAGATGAAGTAGCATTATCAACAATTTCAAAAGGATATTTACTACCCGGAGAAACACCAAAAAAAGCTTATCGTAGAGTAGCTCACGCTGTAGCTATGAGATTAGGCAGACCAGATTTAGAAAACAAGTTTTTTAAATATATTTGGAATGGTTGGATTGGTTTAGCTTCTCCTGTTTTATCAAATACAGGAACAGATAGGGGATTACCAATTTCATGTTTTGGAATCGACACTCCGGATTCAATTAGAGGTATTGGTTTAACCAATGCTGAACTAATGAGACTAACCTCATTAGGGGGAGGTGTTGGTATTTCTTTATCAAGAATTAGAGAAAGAGGTTCAACTATTAAGGGGAATGGAAAATCAGAGGGTATAGTTCCTTGGGCTAAAATATATGATTCAACAATAATAGCTACTAATCAAGGTAGTGTTCGAAGAGGTGCAGCTAGTGTTAATTTAGACATTAATCACCCTGATATTAATGAATTTTTACAAATAAGACGACCAAAAGGAGACCCAAATAGACAATGTTTAAATCTTCATCAATGTGTAGTTGTAGATGATGCTTTTATGAGAAAGCTAAATGATAGAGATGAAGAAGCTATGGGTTTATGGTTAGAGATTTTAAAAGCTAGAGTTGAAACTGGTGAACCCTATATAATGTTTAAAGATAACATCAATAAAGATAATCCAATGGATTATCTAATGAATAATTTAGATGTATCTATGACTAATATTTGTTCTGAAATAACATTACATACAGATGAAGAACATAGTTTTATTTGTTGTTTATCATCTTTAAATTTAGCTAAATATGATGAATGGAAAAATACAGATGTTGTAGAAACTGCTATATACTTTTTAGATGGTGTTATGCAAGAATTTATAGATAAAACAGAGGGTAAAGAAGCTATGAAACGTACCTACAGACATGCTGTTAAAGGTAGAGCATTAGGTTTAGGTGTTATGGGATGGCATACATTCCTGCAGAAAAAAGATTTACCGTTTAATTCAATTTCATCTACAGCTTGGACACATACTATATTCTCACAAATTAAATTAAAAGCTGAAACTGCATCTCGTCAATTAGCTGAAGAATATGGTGAACCTTTATGGTGTAAAGGTACTGGTATGAGAAATACTCATTTATTAGCAGTAGCACCTACAGTATCTAATTCTAGAATTAACAGTTGTTCAGCAGGTATTGAACCTCAACCTGCTAATGTTTATACATTTAATGGAGCTAAAGGTACTTTCATTGTAAAAAATCCTGAATTAATAAAAAGATTAGAGAAAAATGGATTTAATACTCAAAAAATATGGGACCAAATCTTAGTAGACAATGGTTCAGTACAAAATTTACCATCAGAAGTTCTTAATGAAGAGGACAAAGAAGTATTTTTAACATTCTCTGAAATAAACCAATTAGGTTTAGTCCAACAAGCAGTATTAAGACAAAAATATATAGATCAAACTCAATCTTTAAATTTATGTTTTGACCCTACTGATTCACCTAGATGGATAAACCAAGTTCATATTGAAGCTTGGAAATTAGGAGTTAAAACACTTTACTATTTAAGAACAGACTCCGTTATCAAAGGAGATTTAGGATCTAGAGTAGCTGATTGTGTCTCTTGTGATGGATAGTGGGGTCTTAAATATTTATAATAAATACGTTTTACCTAAATAGTTTTGCTATGAGAATATTAACTTATATAAAAACAAAACTTATGGCATTTTTTGATATCTTTAAAGATGAAAATGATTTTGATGAAAAGAATATAATTGGATTTATTTCTTTTGCAATAATGGTAATTACTATGATAATAGATCTTATATCTGGATTTTTTGGACATAGTTTAGAAATTCAAGAATTTGTATATAATTCATTTTTAATAGTAACCCTAGGTAGCTTTGGCATATCTGAAGCAGGAAAAATATTTTCCAATAAAAAATAATTAACTTATGTATACAAGAGAACAAGTTGAAAAAACCGTCAAAGCTAAAGGTTATAAATGGTTTAGTGATTCTAAAAACAAAGGATATGATGTTAATATTGTAGGAATTAGAAACTCAAAAACAGAAAACCAAGTAACTAATAACTTTGATGATTTTTTAACCATATCTTACAAATTTGAAGGAGATTGGAAATTTAATTGTTGGAATGCAACAACAGACCCAGGACAATATTGGATGGAACATCCTATGAATAGTGGGGGTTGTGCTATATTAGTCCCAGGACAATATAGAAGTGCCTATAAAGTAGGTAATCATTTTGATTATGAAGCTTTACGTCAACAAAAACCAGTTAAAGTTTATAGGGATAATGATAAAGATGATATCTATGATACTGATATTGATACTATTACAGAAGGACTTTATGGGATTAATATTCATCGATCAAATCCATATACAGAATCCTACTATGTAGATAAATGGTCTGCAGGTTGTCAAGTATTTAAAAAAGTAAATGATTTTGATACTTTTATGATTATATGTAACAAAGCCAGAAAGATATGGGGTAATTCATTTACTTATACTTTATTAGAATCACAAGATATATTTGAAAATGCTTAAAAAAATACAAGAAAGAATATTTCCCTTTATAATAGCACTATCTGCTATATCAGTATCAGCGTCAGCTGCTTTTTACTCAGTTAGTGGATTAAGTAAATTATTTGCAGGAGCGGCATTTGCAGTTATAGTGATGGCGGCTTCATTAGAAATAGCTAAATTAGTAATAGCATCTTTACTTTATCAATATAGAAAAACATTACCTTTTTTACTAAAAATTTACTTATCCATTGCATGTTTTGTTTTAATTTTAATTACATCAATGGGAATATATGGATTTCTATCAGCCGCTTATCAAGAGACTGCTAATAAAGAGGGTAACATTGATGCTAGAATAGTGTTAATAGAAACTAAAAGAGACAATGTTAAGGAACAATTAGAGGTTTATACTGAAGAAAAAACATCAATAAATGAAGCAGTATCTGAACTTAGAAAAGGACTATCTAATAATAAAGTTCAATGGAAAGATAAAGAAACAGGCCAAATAATAACATCAACCTCATCTTCAACACGTAAGGCATTAACTAAACAATTAGACCAAGCTATAAAAAGACAAACAGAAGTAAATACTAAAGTTGATAGTTTAAATACTAGAATATTTGAATATGAAACTGAAATAGTAGAAACTAGAATAGAAGAAGGTTCTACTAGTGAATTAGGCCCACTTAAATATCTATCAGGTCTAACAGGTTTACCTATGGATAAAATAATAAACTATTTACTTTTAGTTATAATATTTGTATTTGATCCTTTAGCTATAGCTTTAGTAATAGCAGCCAATTTTGCATTTGATAAATTAA
>JACKZZ010012679.1_pt1 | contig 76859 bp, 46 predicted proteins | sample 8027871 | NCBI WGS metagenome assembly JACKZZ01 (sample SAMN15724774, study PRJNA655200) | protist metagenome | isolation source: fluorescence activated cell sorting (FACS) single amplified genomes of... | place: USA: West Boothbay Harbor, Gulf of Maine | collected 2000-07-19
CTGCCCAAAAACGTGTCCATGAAGGGGAGCAATTGGACTTAAAGGCAGTGGGATATGAGAATCTAAAAAATGCGGCCTCTGGCCTCAAAGAACGAGTTGTTGGGAAAATGTGGAATGATACAGTTGAATCGTTAGAAGAAATGGGGCTGTTAGAGGATGCTCGGCAAATCGCCGAAAAGGGGAAAGAAATTTATGAGGTCGTGAAAGAAGTAAGTCGCTTCGGGGAAGGAATGGGGTTGAAGAAGGAGGTTAGGTGGTGCTATCAAGGTGCATCTGTTAACTGACCACATTTTTTCGAACAGCCTGTGAAGGAAGTTGTGGACGTGATCGTCGAAAATGTCGAGGGTTTAATGGATATGATTAAGGCGCAGATGATGCCATTTTACGATGATATTGGCAGCCTTAAGGATACCAAAGGAGTGTGCAGCTCCGAATCCTCGGGAAACTCCGGATTGGGAATAGGAAACCGTGGTGAACGCACGTTCGAGTCCGTAGCCTCCACTGCCAAGAGTACAGCGACTCTGACCTTTCTAGGTGGTTTGCGAAACGTTGGTAAGGGCAAAGAAAGTGCCAAGTTCTTACAGACGTCCTCACGAAAGGAAACTGACGAGCGCCTGTTCGTGAGCGCGAAGAAGGAGATCGTGGAAAGGACCAAGATGCAGGTGGGGAAGTTTGAGGGCAAGGTAGTGGATATGAGCGTTGCAGAGACTACGTGCCGGAAGATCAAAAAGCAACAAAAGTGCAAGAGTAGTCCCATGTGCAATCCATCAGACAAAAAATGCGCCCCAATCAACTGCCCGGGAACCGAAGTTCTAACTACCCAAGGCTGCAGAGAACCCCCGGGGAAGTTGTGGTTTTGCGAAGATTTCGATGTTTTTGTTCATGCGAAGCGCCTGTGCCAAAACTGGTACCCCGGGTACTGCTTCTGGAAGGGTACCGCAAATTCAGGGAAGTGCTATGCAAGACCATCTACGCCCACAGCTGCACCCTCGAATCTACCGACGCCCACAGCTGCACCCTCGAATCTACCGACGATGCCGCCGACAAACCAGCCCTCGAATGCACCGACGACGCCGTCGACACACCACCCCTCGGATCTACCGACGGCGGCGCCAAACGGAGGCGGAAAACCGGACGACGAGCATTCTTACTGCGAGGTTGAAGGCTGGGGATCGGATATTTTTGACAGCTTCGCCATCACAATCGGGATTGAGAAACCAGTTTTCACTTTTTACCCCAAAAGTCGTACAGAAGGGCAATCCACACGCTTCGGGATCGATTTAAATGGTGGATTAGAGCTTGGTTTAGCTTTTACTCCAAAAGGTGACGCGGCATTTGTGCTAATGGGCTACGTATCACTAAACTTTGGCTACGAAGCCGTTAATGGTGGTGAATGTATGACACCTGGTTACTACTGCGAAATCTCGGGCAAAGCAAGACAGAAATGGACTGTAGCCAGTTGCCCAGAAAATTATTACTGCCCGAGTATTGAGGACCTCAATTTCCGCAACTGGTATACTGTAGAAGAGTGTCAAAGGACGAAGGAAAATCCTGTTGCTTGTCGATTAAGTCCAGTAAATAGAGGATTTACAGGATATATTTTGCCGGCTCAGAGAGGCAATATCAAACCAGTTTGTGCTGGTGGTTATTTTTGTTCGGGCCGAGCCAAGGTACCCGTTGAGTGTGAAAGTGGGACCTACAGCCCCTACTCAATATATAGGAACGATAATGAGCAACAGGTGACGAACTGCAAAACATGCCCAATAGGGAGCTACTGTCCAGTAGGGACAATAGAACCAGTACCATGTGAAAAAGGTTTTTTGTGTGAAACGGAGGGTCTAAAGAACCCTGTTCCTTGTCCTGAAGGTCATTACTGCAAGGATTTGAGAACGGTGAGGGAATGCAGGAATGGGTTTTACTGCCCAGAGAAATCATGGAAAGAACAACTCTGTCCCGAAGGTTACTACTGTGACCCAAATAAGGTTTGTACTGGAAGTTGGAAACCGAGAGTGTGTCCTTCAGGTTACTACTGCATGGATGGAACCGTCGAACCCTTTGCGAATTTTGGGGCTGGATCTGCCACTTTAAATTCTCGCGTCTTTAAGCGCGCTGTTCTTTGCAAAGCAGGATACTATTGTAGTGTGGGAAGCTCTTGGCCCAACGGGCTGTGCGCTGGCGGTTACGGATGTCCGGAGGGCGCCAAGAATATGATTGGAGAGCAAGGTTTTGTGGCCTCTTCAAGGACTCATTTGGTGTGGTGGGGAGGCAGTTGCGACCGCGGCTTTTATTGCTCGGGAGAATTTCCGAACGGGGGAAAAAATGCATTTGCAAATATGTGTGAACGAGGGTGGTATTGCCCGAATAAGGGTACTGGCTCGTTGACCAATCCAAGGAAAAAGTGCAAGGATGGTTGTGTCTGCCCGTACGGGTCTATAACCGAGTGTGGCGATGAAGTCATTTCAGGTGGAGTTGCAAAGGATGGACAAAGCGTGACGGCGCGGGAATCTATGCCCATACCACCTCCATTAAAATCAAAAGGCGGGTTGTGCGAAGCAGGATATTACGTTGTGAATGGGTGGGAAAGAATTAAATGCCACAATCCTGGGTATCGGTGTCCGAAGGGAAGTACCCGTCCGTTGAAGTGCGCCAATGGTGAATTTTGCAACGGAATGATACACCAAGATCCAATACCTAAATGCCCAAAGGAGTTATCTTGTGTAGGTGGGCAGGCACCATGCTTAAAAGAGGGTTTTTCTACGATCTCCGATGAAGCATTTTTGGCAGAGGTGACGGGTAGGCTTGCCCCCCTACATAAGTGTGGAAAAAATTTGCCGCTGCTTCAGCTTTCTTCACGAAGTTTGGTAAGCTTTGTGAGCAATAGTTCTTCACATGCTCAGGTCAATCTCGATACCATGAAGAAGTCTTTTATTGTTGAGAAGAAGAATACGAGAGCGAAGAGAAAGGTTGAATTGCCCATGGACCGGGATAAGTCGACTGGAAAGGCATCCATGCTGACTCAGATCGGGATTACTGGGAGAGGACCAGAGATGCGGGGCCCCTCTTGGGAATTGGCTTTGAGTTTTAACGTCTGGGTCAATTCGATGAATATGGATGGACTCATTGGGATTAACCTACAGCTATATCCTTACAACTTCAACGTGGTCTCGGCGATCGTGTTAAGATTCGCCGTAAAGTGGCAGTGCATGTCGGAGAATGGCGAATTGAGGTATTTCACAGGGCAAGAGTGGTTGGAACGATTTAAAAAAGAGGGCGCCTTCTTCATGGGTTTTTCTTTGAAATTGAAATTGTATGATCCTAACGGTCCCCTACTTTTGAAAATCAAAGATGATGTGCAAAACATGAAGTTGGGCAAGTCCGCGAAATATACGGTGAAGGTAGGGGTTGATTTCCATCTGGGTCTTGCGCGAATGGGCGCACATTATCGAAACGGAGCGAAGTGGAACCTTTCCCGCAATCTTGAGTGCCAGTTCAAACTCGGAGCGGAGCAGTGCAGTCCCAGGGCGAACCTGCTGGAGTTGGGCAGCGGGCTGCGTGGCCAGAACGGGATCAGTTTGAGGAACCGTGTCCATTCGCGCGGTTTGGCTGTCACAAGAGGGGGACTCTCGGCAAGAGGAGGGGACTTTCGAGACCACGCCCTCCAAATTATTAAAGACGTGAGTAAAGTGACGAAGCAACTCCTAGTGGATGGAAAGCTCGTGGCGAATTTCTGCCTCGGGACGTGCGTGAATGGCAAAGGTGTGGAGTTCCAGTCCATCCAGGGCACGGCCAGTGTGAGCATTTTAGACGAGTGCAGTACGCTGGCCTTGGAGGCGGAGGTGGACTCGCTGTACTTGGGAAGCTTGGTTTGGCTGATAACCAGCTCATTCGCGGAGGAGACGCCGAAAGTCGCGAACGCCCTGCGCACGTTAGCGTCCCCTTTCAAGGGCGTCGGTATTGTTTCCCCGAAGGTGAGTCTCAAGGTGAGCAAGGGAGTGCGGTTGCTTGAGTTTCGAGCGACGGGAACATTCACGCTGGGGATGCTTAATAAGATGAATAACGGCGCGGAGCAATTTATCGCGGATTTGCTTCGCAAAGTCACGGACGTGGACGTCGGGTTTGTGGCTTTTGTCGAGCATATGGAAGCAGTTGCGAAGTTTTACCTGCCCGTGTTAAAGGACTCTCCGAGCTGCTCTAAGACGGTGTGCATTACCAACCGAGCGGGAACGGAGGGCGCTCAAGTGTTCTCTGAGTTTAGAACGATCCGCTCCTCGCCCCCGCAGACCAGCACCAGCATGGGCCTGGAAATCAATTTACGAATTTGTTTCTCCAACTGCGACGCGGCCACATCGGAGGTCATCTACTTCAAAGGCACCTTGTACACGATGATGATCCTGACCGGCGTGAACCCCGGCCCCCGATTGGGTGGGAGCGTCGAGATGGATGGGCTATGGACCGAGGTGCTGAATGTACCCTTTTTACACGCCGCCAACCTCACCGCGGGGCTGCGCTTCGACACAAAGACCTTTCCTGTGCCCGATGCCGTCCTCTTCAAGGGCAATCTTTGCATGGGTAGCCTAGGCGCGTGCTTTCCGAATGACCACAAGAAGAACAACAAAAAGGCATCGTACATCGCGGCGTACACGGCCATTGGATATGACGCGAGCGTGTTGGAGAAGAACTTTGCCCTGGTCATCACGTCGGGCTTCACTGTGGAGACCATTTTGAGGGTTCTCGCGGAGAATATTGACGATGTCAGTCTAGAAATTGTGGATATGCTACCCAAGTTCCTGCTCAATACCGGGGTTTTACCCTTGATCACGAAGGACAGTTTCCCGGAGATTTATGAGAGTACTTGCGAGAATGTGACGGGCATGATCGAGTTGGAGAATATGCACCTCGAGTGCTACGCCTACCTGGGAGTGGCGCCCTACATGTCCGTCGAGGTCTCACCGGGATTAACTCTTAATCGTGGGATTACGATGGGCGGGCGATTCAACTTTATGGACTTGATCAAGTTGACCGTGCAGATAGAAATCGACATCTTCTCACCGAAGCTACCCTCCTTATATATGTACGGTGACCTGGAGCCGATTGACGTCAAGATCGGCGATGTCCATTTACTTCAGTTGGGCGGCTGGCTTACGGACGACGGCAGCACGGGTGGGAGCGCATATTTAGTCGTCTCAGGCTCGTTTTGGCCGCCCGTAGGGTACGCCAATATCTCGGGTGCGATCGCCATGCCTTTCATCAAGAGCAAAGGGTACGTCTCCCTCAAGTTGAACAAAGATGAGGCCTCCTTTTCGTCCGAGATCTCCCTTTTCGACGGAGTCTTAACCTCACACGTCGAGCTGGTCCTCAAGTGGGACTTTTCGTACTTTAATTTGCAACTGAGCGATTGCGGAATTCCCGGGCTAGTGATTTTGACCAACTGGCAGATCGAGTTTAGCAAGGCCAAGGGCGAGGCGTTGTTCAATATACACATCGTGATTTTGAAATACATCGACATGGAGTCGACCATTTTGTACAGGGCCACGAGTGAAGGGCAATTTTTTGAGTTTGACGTGAAAGCTGACCTGGCCCTCGTAGCGGTGCATGCCACGGGCTCGGCACTGCTGCGGTCTCCCATCACGAACTCAGTCTTTGATCTGACCCTATCCTTCGACGTAGGCGGACTCGCCAAGGACATTGCTGAGGCGGTGGTGGCCGCGGTCGAAGAGATCGGTAAGGGGCTTCAAAAAGCGTGGCAAGCTGTGTCTGGTGCGATCTCTGCGGCCTTCGAATGGATCGCCGATGGGATAAATCAGATGTTCCCCTGGTTGGGGCCTGCTCTGGACAAGATTGGCGATGCGATCGTTAAGGTGATCGAATATGTTGGTGAGACGCTTGGTCAGTTGGCTGAGATGGGAGCAGCCCTCTTCAGGGGGGACTTTGATGCTTTCGTAAATTTGTCCGAGGCCCTATGGAAGAACGTCTTGTCGTGGTTTGGCAAAACTGTTGTGAAGGATAAAACTGAAAAGTTTTGCAGCAAGATGAGCAGACAGGAGGTGAGCGAACACACCACTCGGTGCACATGGGCCGGACTTACACCTGTGAGCAAGTTCTCAAAAGCGTTGAAGGACGAAATCAAGGGAGAGATGGGTGACCCGAATTTCTTCATGACGCTTCCCAAGTGGTACTCGCAAGAGAACGCAGCGGGCCTGGTGCCGTCCAGTGTGGGACTCAAATTGGATAAATCAAGATGCGGGATGGCCTTCAAGATGTGGCTGTCGTGTTACCAGCCATTTTCTCACTGTAGTGGATGCTCCGGTTGCAGTGGATGTTCGGGATGCGGTTGGGGGGGTTGCTCGGGATGCTCGGGGTGCTCGGGCTGCTCGGGCTGCACGACCGAACATGAGGAGTGCACGCAAATGTTTTCTGATCCCATAGTCGACGTGGAGTGCGTCAAGCGCCATTCTCAAGAGGCGAAGCACATCGACGATAAGAAGACAGAGGTCACGACGGTAGGAAGTGCAATGGACGAATCCAAAGCGCAGAATCCGGGCTTCACTGAGCTCTTTAAGGAGGGTGCAGATGTGTCGAAGGTTTTGCCTCCGCCAGAACTCGAGCCGGTCGCAGTGGTGATGAGGAGTGATACGCGTGAGGGCACAGCTATGAGCGGTACATTTTCTGGGAAGGTGCACCGTTTCGCCAGTCCCAACGAGGTGGCTGCTGGAAACAACCTGCTTCAGACCGAACTCAGTGGGGGAGGGCAAACCCACCTAGCAGATGCCAAACCTTTCGCGGTGTCGGGCTCTGTTGACGTGTGGGCCTCTGCAGATGGCGTAGCCTCTAGCCTGAAGAGCACTGGTTCTGGCATGGTCAGCAACTACATCTCGAAGGAGATAACCTCCTCGCAGAAGCTTATACCTGAAAATGCGCCCATCGCTCAGCTTAAAGTGGTGCAGATGGAGAAGGAGAAGGAGAAGGAGATATCCATCACTGCTGCGAAACCTGTAGTCTTTCCCTGTAGCGTAAACCCGAATCTTGCTGATCACAAGCCGCTCTGGACGCGAAATGGCGCACCACCCAGTGGGTGCGAGAACGGAGCCTCGATTACAATGCTAGACTTCGTACTTCTGGACCCTAGCGATGGTTCTGAGGATCGCGAGTTCATTGAGGAAAATTTGCTCAAGTTGGAAGGATCTGCTGTCAAAACCCTCAGCGACACTTTGTGCGGGACCCGCTTCTACCGCGCAACCTGGCAGGGCATTGAGGGTGATGTGATTAATGGCTGCAATAAGAAAAGCAATGTCGAATTTCAGCTCATCGTATCGACACCCGAACGACCAAGGTTTAACGAAACAACTTTCCCGGCCGACGTGAACATCAAGACGGAAGACCGAGAAGCCCTGACGCTGGATCCCGAGTACACCAATGGACTACCCGAGGTAGTCTATAATTCCTGCCCGCGAACGACCGTCGTGAGGTGGAATGACACTGAACCCATGCCGGTGAAAGACAAATGCGGCGTGTGGCAAGTGAGGCGCTTCTTCCGAATTGTCGTAAAGGGTCAGGACAGAGGACCTGGTTATGAGTGCAAGCGTGAATTGGGCATTGGCTTGAGTATGCAGATCATTCAAATCAAAGATAACAGTCCACCAGACTTTGTCACGCCCGTGGTAGACAGCTTGGGCGTTCCCTTCTTCGATAACTACAGGGGCGTTTCAGTGAAGTACGGGCCCATTCCACTGATAAAGGAACCGACCAACTTCACGTCTCACCCTCTCAACCTTCAATCTATCGACAATCGTGTGGTCATCCCCCTCGATGAAAGTCAGTGTTCCGAGGGCCTCGCGCACTTTGACCGCGTGTGGATTGCAAAGGATGCATGTGGCAACGTCAGGAAAAAGGTGCAGCGCATATCGGTTATCCCGCCTCCGACCTCGCCCAATCAAAAACCCATCAAACTGAAAGAAGCGCTTTGGGGCTCAGCCTTGCCTGCAGATGCGACTGCGACAACGCCCACTGCGAACCAATTCCTAAGAGCCACGGGGGTTGTTCAAGCGGGGTCCAAGTGTGACCCCGGCAAAGATCTTACAATTGCTCATCGTTACTACGAGGTTGATGGAGGAGAGGACGTGTGCGATTCGACGCATCCCGTCAAGCCTTGGGACGGAAATGGCTGCCGCATCAAAGCTGAATACAAGGAGCACAAGCAAGAAAAGATCCGTATCCGAGTGCCTCCCTCATGGACGAGCTTCCCTGAGAACCTCAAAAGGGCGTCGAGCCTCGACTCGATGGACCCCGTTAAAGACAACATGGGCCTTCCTGAGGTCCACACACAATGTGGATCTGCCTACCTGCTTTCATTCCGGGACTCGGAGCCCGAACTCCTTAATAACGGCGCCGGCGTGCGGATCGAACGGACTTGGACCGCTACTCCGCGTTTTCCTGACTGCGACGATACGGTTAGCTACCCTGAAGACTTGCGCACCTCTCGGATTCAGGAAATCATCGTTGACCCGCAGTGTGGTACCAAGAAATCGAGGAAGGCTTGTGCGAAGGCAGAAAAATGGTGTGAGTGGTCTGGCACCAAATGTGGTGTCAAAGTCAATACCATGGCTCCGACTCGGAAGCCCACTATTTCAAGCGGCTGTTGGTCCATTGGGAGTCGCCAGAAGTGCGAAAATTGGGGAACTTTCAGAAAGCCCTGCCATTGGGATGAAGAAGAAGGAAAATGTACCCCGAGATGAGGGGTGAAGCTTAGAGAATCAAAGCCATGCAGTTGAGGTTGTACAATTCATTGAGGTTGTACAATTCAATCGGTCCGAAGTTTCTGACTCGCGGCGCTGATCGACGATGCCAAACCACTCAAAACCGCGGTTTTCTATGATAGTTATTATTTGTACAATTGTTAATGTGGATCCACATTTCCTACAAATCTTCATCAGAAGAACCCAGATCTATATCCGCATCGTCCATAATGACCGCCGCTTGCTTACTTTTGTGGTCCTGCGAGGCGTCACCGTGCGCATGCGCCTTGTGAGGCATCGCCTGGTTGGCAATAGTAGTGAGCAACCACTGCATTGAAATTTTGTCAAGGTTCGTCTTGCACGTAGCTGGAGTCCACTAAACCAAACAAAAAAGAGAGTAGAACAAAGGATAAATTGCATTAAAAAAAACGAAAATGTCTATCTTGTTACGATGCAAACAACCCTTAGTGGAAGCCAACCTGCACCTCTGAGGAATTACCGCCATAAGCCAATAAAACAAACTGCCGTCTACAGTCTACTGTTACTGTTTACAGTCTTCAGTCTACATTCTGGATCCGCGATCTACAGTCTGGAGCTACAGTCTGAATCGAGTCTCATACATCGGCGGTTTGTGGCCAAGGACGGGTGAAGGAAGGAATTCATGAGGCGACTGACCGAGCACACAAGAAAACTGTTTAAACTAACTTTTCACGATATCATCGAACAAAACTTTTGCAATCTGACAATCCAATCTATTCTATTATGAAAACTATTTCGTCTTCTTGGATTCCTCCTTGGAAATAGTTTTCTTCCCGGCGGCCTCAAGCGCAAAACGACCCTCCTCACAGTTTCCCTGGTAACGGAAGATGTCGCAAACAATCATCAGTAAATTCAGGCCCGCCATCACCATGGTCACACTGACAAGAGCCGTGGCGCTCCCATGACACGCACCCAATGCAGTGTCTGTCACCACCTTTGGGCCGATCACACCCCAACCGCACGTCTCCGAGACCACTTTCTTGAGTGGGACCAATTTGGTGATAGCCGTAGGCAGCACGCCGCCCAGGAGTGCGAACGCTTGAATCAGGTCTGCACCGTTTCGCTTCGGCGTGCCCTTCGCCCATCCCAAGATAGTCTGTACGCTGTTCTTGACCAACCCGAAAATCACGAAAGGGAGGAGACATAGTAGCGCTGTCCGCATTTGCGACACCACGGGCGCGGCCGCTTGCCATTCCATGTAGTTCCAGAGGAACAGCAGTCTATCATTGGCTACCTTCTCGGTGCCCACGGCGTAGAGGGCCGCAGAGAGGTCCAGAAGCGCACCGGTGCCCATGAACGCCTTGAAGAAGATTCCAGTAGCTAGTTCGCCGGCCTGAACGTTTGGTTTCCAAGTGGTAGTCATTCTGAGGTGCGAGAAGACCTAGTTCGGATGCAGATGAAAAAAGGACGCACTTTGGAAATGACGATTTTGTGGATTATGGGAAGAGAAAAAGAGTTGCAATATTATTTATAGGGTTAACAGAAGAGTTGTAGATGTTATTTACCATAATCTTGAACTCTATGTCGGTAAGGAATTGGAGAAACGGCGTGATTTTGAAGAAGGTGGAGTTGAGAGAGTGTTTAAGAGCTTCTCTGATTTCAATACAATTACCATCCCATATCATTCCTCAACCAAGCACCTGTGAAAATCTGCGGTCATTTCTTCCTTGTTCAGGTCCCGGCCAATGAAGACCAAACGGTTAATCCTCGGCTCGTCCGTGCCCCACGATCCTAGTGAAGATGTGTCGAGCTGCATGTGTACGCCCTGAAAGACAAATTTCTCGTCCATACCGTCCAAGCATAGTACGCCCTTCATCCGATAGATGTCGCTGCCCTGTTTCTGAATGAGAGCGGCCATCCACTGATTCAGCATGGCCAAGTCGAGTGCGCCCGGCTTGACGATCGCGAATGACTCGATTGCGTTGCTGTGAGCTGATTTTGCGTGGTGGTGGTCCTCACCGTGCTCATGGTGGTGGTCCTCACCGTGGCCATGGCCATGGCCATGCCCATGGTCGTGATCCGGGTTTGAACAGCCCGCATCGCAAGCCGACAAATCCTCCTGGAATTCAACCTCAAATCCCTCGCTCTCAACTAAACGCTCCAAGTCGAAGGACTTTAAGCCCAATATCTTGTCCAAAGGCACCTCTGCCTTGGTAGTCGGAATGACCTCCGCAAACCGATTGATCGCTTTGATCCGCTGCCTGACCTGCGCCTGCTCAGTCTCGTCCACGAGATCCACCTTGTTCATAAGTATTTTGTCCGCAAACGCAATCTGCTGCGTACATTCATTGACCACAGAACCTTCTTTCTCACTCTTGCTGTCCAGATGCTCCAATATATGCTTCGAGTCCACCACACCGATGATCGAGTCGATGAAAGAGTGCTCCATAATATCCTCGTCCATGTAAAAGGTCTGTGCCACAGGAGCGGGGTCCGCCATGCCCGTAGTCTCAATAATGATACAGTCAAGTCTCTTTTTCTTCTTCAAAATCTTGTTGAGCACGCGTATGAGGTCGCCGCGCACCGTGCAGCAGATGCAACCGTTGTTCATCTCAAAGATTTCCTCCTCGGTTTCAAATTTCTTCAGCACAAGCTTGTCATCGATACCAACTTCTCCAAATTCATTTTCTATCACAGCGATCTTCATTCCTACAGAGTGGGAAGCATCAACTTGTGAGATACGGAAGGACCGGGCAAGCGTGCGACATACGTACCGTGGTCTTGTGAGAGGATGTAATTTAAAAGAGTAGTCTTGCCGCTGCCAAGAAACCCCGTCAGAATATTCACCGGAAGCTTTTTATTTTCGCAATAAGCCATTGTTTGTAGAAAGTTTGGAGTTGGAATTTTTGCGCGAAATAGGAGACTTTCGGGATTTGTGTTGTAAATAAAGGAATTTGAGAGAACAAGCAGTTTTTCAACTCAGTCAAAAACAGTAAGATAGTATGCTTGTCCTTCTACGTCAAGTCCTGCTGGATCCGGGCGGCGACAAGCAGGCTTACATCTAAGGGTAATGGCACGCCTCTAAACACTCTCGCCAACCACTACGAGGAGGTCTCCGCGGTGGACTGATCACCCAACGATTTGTCCCGGATTTCCACTGTCAGCGATGACGGCACCGTCAAGGTGTGGAAGATACAGCCGCCGAGGCAAGATCCTGTTTTGGACCACCCTTCTACGAATCCCCTTTCAAGTGGGTGTTGCTCTACTACGCCTTCGCCCCCCACGTAAACAGATATCTCTCCAAATCCTCCTGCCCTCTGCAAACTCCCTGGTTGTAATCAAATGCTGCCGGTTGTCCAAGTTGAGATCGATGAAGGAGGACGAGAGCACGAAGACGACAGAAAGAGGCTCTCCGAGCTCAACACGCAAATGTGTTGTGGTTCGCATCAACCCCGACAAAATCATGTATCGATCTTGAAGAAGAAATGGCGAGTACCTTTGGACAAGCAAGAAGGCTTTCGTGTTGTGTATGACCGAAGTAGCCGAGTGGATCAAAAACGAAACCTACACGAGTGCGCCGTTGCTAAAAAAAATCATGTTGAAAAAAATCTTTCGAACCGTCGCGCGACCTGGTGTTGTGTTTAAATGTAATGTGAAAAAATTCTTAAAAATTAACGATACTATCAATTTGATGTTAGACTATCACTCAAACTCCTTGCTCGGAAGATTCATATTGAGCGACAGAGCCGTTGTGGTCCTCTGTGAAGAAGGTGAAGAGTGAGAGAGAGAGATGTTTATTCTAATTAAACCCGATGCCGTGGGCTCACCATGGCTACTTAACAGCACACGAGAGGTGGAGGGCGAGAATGGCCCTGAAACAGAGAAATTCGTGGAAACTCTGAGCTCGAGCAAATCAGGCAGCATTGTGGAGCGTTTGGAGCAGGCGGGGTTCAGAATCGAGGCACGGAAGCGTTTTTTGATGACTAAAGACCAGGCATTGGACATGGGTAATTCTACAGAAGAAGTAGACTTCCTGCTAAGCGGCCCTTGTATCGGGCTGGTCCTCTCCAAGACGTCTGAGGACGCGCTGGAGGAGCTTCAGGCACTTGTGGGGGACTCTGACCCAAATATAGCTCGAGAGGCCGCGGAGGTTGCGTCACCGGAGGATATTACACAGTGGACGCTGCGTGCGTGCTTCGGGGCAGACTCTGTGCGGAACGCGGTCCACGTGTCGAATTCCGCCCTGGACGCGGCCCGTGAGCAACAAATGTTCTTCCAGCCAACGACATCAGTCCTCGAGGCTGCGGAGATCGAGGTCCCGAGCGCCGCTGCGTCGTCTGTCAAGGCTGGGCTGGCCAAGGCGGGTCTGGTTGAGATCGGCCAAGAGGAGCGCGGCGACAAGGTCGCGTTCCTGGTAGAGGGTCTCAGCGCACTGCTAGCGCTGCAGGTCTTCGGTGCGACCGTGGAAAACGCGGTGGTGAACGGCGCGGACCTCGAGCAGTGGAACGTGGCGCCCGAGGTGACGTTTGCTATGATCAAGCCGGACGCATCCGAAGCACACGTGGGAGCAATCAAGACTGCGATCGCAAAGAACGGGTTTGACGTGTTGGCGGAGAAACGTCTTTGTCTCAGCCCTGCGCTGGCCGGCCAGTTGTACGGCGAACACGCAGAGCGGGCGTTTTACCCCAAGCTGATGGACTTTGTGACATCCGGGTCTGTGGTGGGACTAATTTTGAGTAAACGTGGCGCCATCAAGGCTTGGCGGATGCTGATGGGTCCTACGAACTCGCTGGTTGCACGCAAGGACGCTCCAACCTCGTTGCGCGCTCAGTTCGGCACGGACGGGACTCTTAACGCAACTCACGGGAGTGACAGCTCAGAGAGTGCATCACGCGAGATCAGTATCGTTTTCCCGGAGTTCCTGCAGCACTCCACTCTGGGCTCGCGCTCCGAGAAGGCGTACCTCTCCAAGGCCGCGTCATTCGACCCGAAACGGTCACTTCAACAGGTATTGGTGGACGGTCTGACAGAGCTGTGCCGACACAAGCCCGCTGGCGTGGACGCCACCCGCTGGCTCGGCGAGTGGCTCCTTCTGAACAACCCACACCAGGCCAAGGCTGAGCAAGCTGCTGTGGAACTGCGAGGTGTTGTCCCGGAGACAGCGGCTGCGGCTCCGCCCGCTGTAAGCTCACCCAAGGCGCCCGCGGGCCCTGCCATGTTCGGAAGCTCGCCCCGCAGCGATTTGCCGAACGCTGGAGCGGTGATCCCCGTTCCGGGCGCCGTCAAACCGGAAATCATCTTTGTACTTGGAGGTCCTGGTGCAGGCAAGGGAACCCAGTGCGAACGCATTGTGAAGGACTTTGACTTCTGCCACCTCTCCACGGGAGACCTCCTGCGAGTCGAGGTCGAGTCGAAATCGAGCCTGGGCAAGGAGATTGCTGACATCATGAAGTCGGGCGGGCTCGTCTCTAATGATATCGTGTTGAGCTGCCTTAAGAAGGCCATGAAGAAGAGCGGGTCCCGCAAGTTCCTCATCGACGGCTTCCCTCGTGAGAAAGCCCAGGCCGAGCAGTTCGAGGCCACTATCGGCGAGGTGAACCAAGTACTGTACCTGGAAGCGGACGAAGAAGAGATGGTGGCGCGCATCTTGAAACGGGGAGAGACGTCCGGCCGCGCGGACGACAATGAGGAGACGATCCGTAAGCGCCTGCAAACGTTCAAGGAGCGGTCTCAGCCGGTGGTAGACATGTACACCGCTCTGGGCAAGACTAGTACAATTTCTGCAAAGGGTTCCCCGGACGATGTGTACGACCGCGTCAAGAACGCTCTAGCGCCACAGGTCGTCTTCGCCCTGGGCAACGCCGGCAGCGGCAAGTCGTCTCTGTGCAAGCGGATCGCGAGCGAGCTGGGCTACACGCGACTGTGTGCGTCGGAGCTGCTCAAGGCCGAGGCCAGCAAGGGTACGGCGGACGGCAACCGCATCAAGCGCATGATCGCCAATGGTCAGCTTGTCCCTACGGACGTGATGATGGGTCTCATTAAGCGCGTGATGACCGCGAGTCCGTCGCGCAAGTTCATTCTGGACGGGTTCCCCAAGAGCGTGGACCAGTGCAAGGCCTTTGAGCAGGAGATCGCGGAGGCCGCCTTCGCGATTCACCTCACTGCGCCGCGGTCCGTGCTCAAACAGCGCGCCGCAAGCGAGGAAGGGTCCTTCAAGAAGCGCTCCGACACGTACACCCAGCAGGTCCTGCCTCTGGTTGAATTGTTCCAAGCTGTGGGCCGCCTGCGTACGGTCACCACCACAGGCACCCTGGACCAGGTGTGGCAGGATGCCAAGCCCTTCTTCAGCAAGGAGGTGGTCTGGGCTGTGGGAACCGATGCTGCGCGTGTCACAGAGGCCGCGTCTGCAATGACCGGCTACCACCGCCTGGTGGTGTCCTCGGCCGAGAACCTCGCCCAGGTTGTGGCCGACTCCATCTACGATAAGTTTGTTTTGGACAACTTCCCCAAGACTGCGGGTGACGCCGATGCGTGCATCGCTGCGCTCGGTCTCCCGTCCAAGGTGGCTCACTTTGAGGCACCCGAGGCCTCACCTGAGCTCGTGGCCCTGCTCAAGCACGTGTCCAGGTCTGCTCGCCTGGTCAACGTTGCCACTGACAAGTCTGCCGCGGAAGCCGCCGAGTCTATGACCAAGACCGCCGCGGTGGTCGTCACCGGTGAGACAAAGCTTGCGGCCGAACTGGCCCAAAGCTTGGGCTACGGTCTGGTGGAGTTCCCCGGCCTACTTGACGCATGCTGTCAGCTCGGCACCCCCGAGGGTGTTTTGTTGGCCGACGCCGAGAAGCCCTTCCCCGCTGTGACCGCGGACAGCGTGCACCCGGTGGAGACCGCGCAGGTCGCGGCGCTTCTGCGCGCTGCTGTGTCGTGCGGTAAGCCCGGCGTGGTGGTGTGCTCGAGCGACATCGAGGTTTACGATCCGACCCACACAATTGCGCTCGCCTTGGGCGCCAAGCCCTCGCACGTGATTCACCTAGAGGGCGAGTCGGTCAACGCTCTGCGCGAGAGGCTCGCAGCGGAGGGTGCGGAGGAGGAGGCCATCGAGAAGGAAGCCGCGGTGCACGAGGCTAAACTGGGAAAAACTCGCGCTTTCCTTGACGCACAGGACGGCGTGGAGACGATTAGTGTAGAGGCCGCCCACCCGGACGCGTTGCAGGATATCAAAAAGCCATTCCGGGCCGAATTCCTGGCTTTGGTGGGCTGCAGCGGCTCCGGTCGTGGTGAGCTCTGCACCAGCCTGCTCCTGCACCAGGGCTACGTACGCCTCAGGGCCACCGAGCTCTTCAAGGACGAGGCGCAGCGCGGTACCCCGCTGGGCCGCGAGATCCAGGAATGTCTCAATGCAGGCCGCACTATCCCATTGCACTGCGCGCGCGCCGTCTTCCAGAAGGCTGTGGTCAACTCTGGCTCGTCCAAATTCATCCTGGACGGCTACCCGCGCGTCGTCGGCGAGGGCTTCCCGTTCGTTCACGACCAGATATTTGACATCGAGAGGAACCTGGGTCCCATCACGGCCTGCATCCACTTGGCTGCCGACAACGACACCCGCGCGGCCCGCTCCTCGTGCGACGCGCGCGACTTGGCCGAGAGTCACGAGGTGTACCGCTCGCAGAAACTGCCTGCTCTTGAGTACTTTGATGCCATTGGTAAGTGCGCCGAAATTGACGCCAATAGGTCAGCTTCGGAGGTCCACGCCGACGTGATGGCGGCGCTCCAAGAGATTGCCGCGGCGGAGGAGGCCGAGAATAATGTGTGCATCGAGGATGAGATGGTGCTCATGTGCCGCGCTGTGGCTGAGGAGTTCAACGCCGACGCTGAGGCGATCCAGTGCGCGGAGGAGTACTTCTCGCAGTTCGACATCAAACGTGACGGCAAGGTTACTTTTACCGAGATGGCGCACATGCTCCAGTCCTGGGGCATCGACCGTGACCCTGCCGGTTACATGGGCGTCAAGGCCTTCACTGATGACGCGGAGGTCACCAAGGCCGAGTTCTACCGCTTTGTTTTCTCCGCTGTTTTGATGCTTGACCAGAAGGATGTTGAAAAGGAGTTGGTTGAGGATGAGGACCAAGCCATGGAGTAGATTTAAACCTAATAGACCATTATACAACAACTTTGTGCCTGATTTAGAATTACCGGGTGGGGTATACAGGATACGCTGGGTTGGTATCCAGAAAGGGCGCAAAGTCGGACCGGTAGGGCTTCAAACCTGATTGTTCGTTTTTCCTGGCCCGCCGCTTCCGCCTCGAGCTCTGCGACTCATTTTTCGACACCGCTGCCAAGCATTCCTCGCGTTCTGCGCTCATCCGCTTCAGGTGCTCCATCAACGCCGCCTCTGTGGTCTGTTGGTACGCCTCAGGCAGGGTAAACTTGAGCGCACGCTCCGCAATTACCTCCTCCTGGTACTGTCCGATCAGAGAGTCCAGTTCTCGCACGCGCCGCACCAGCTTCTTCATCCGATTCCGAGACTTTGTTTTGTAAGGTTTGTGCTCAGAAGTGCGCCCCTCTACCGAAATCACATCGTCTGAGGACAACTCTTCTGACTCTGAAGAATCAAACTCCGGTCGCCCTCGTCCTCGTCCTCGCCGGCCTGCTTTTTTCCTTTGTTTCAAAGATTTCAAAGAAAGCTCCGGGCTCTTGGCCAGTAGGGTAACTGCTGCGCCTTTCAGCAAGCCGCCCAGCTCCGATACCCGCACCAGCTCCTGGAACTCGTAGAACCCCAGACCCTGATTAGCACCCGCCACGGAATCCGAACCCGTTCCTAGATACCGCTCGAACACCCTGCCAGCGGTGAACCGCAGGTCCGCGGACTGACTAAAGTGCGCGCCATTCGCATCCACCAGCCCTAGCGCATCCAACATCTGCCCAAAGTCCCGCCCGTACAGCAAGTTGCGCGCCGCGTCGCTCGTGAATCTTCCGAATAGGCGCCCCGCCACGAAGTCCCCTTCATTCGTGAGCCCGTCGTCAAGCGTGCCCACTTGAGGGTCTCCTAATTCGCTCAGCATCATGCGGAATCCCTGTTCTGTCATCCCACTCGCTGCGTGTCTGGGAAAGAAATCCTTGTTATCAAACCAACCAGGGAGATATCCAAGACAAACCAAGATCAAGCTTGCACCACTCACCTTTCGTACAAAAGCCCGGCTCGGAAGTTTCCGCTCTCCCTCTCCCCGTAAAACTCATCCTATAAGGCTCGACGTTAGGATTTGAAAAAACACTTGAAAAAACAGGGAGATTAGGACCCAAGCAAGACCTACCATTCCCTCCTTGGGGTCTTTGGAAGCATCTTGATCAACATTAACTTTGGTGAGGCTCGCATTACCGTCCGCCATCTAGGATTTGTATTCCTTTCCTTCCCGGCGCGAGGACGAATAACACGAATAATAACACAAATATTGGAGGAAATTTGATGTTCGAGTGATATCTGAGAAAGAATAAAACCAAAAAGCGCTTGTTTAATAGGGCGCGACTTGTGCCTCCTGTCGAAAACCGAGAGAGGGATTGGAATTTTTCTCAACATTTTATAAAGGGTTTTGGTTTGGGTATGGAGGTGAAACTCGGTAAAAACATGCAAAATTCTTATGAAAAACAGCTCAGACCTGATCTCTTGTCCAGATTAACTCCAGAACATCCCTCAGATACCAAAAGTTTTGGCGACTCCTTCTCCTCGACAAATCGAGGGGGAATGAGGGATACTGAGAGTCCGGGGTCGCGCAAGCGGGGTCGTAATCAAATCTTCATATCTAATAAGACGCATCCTTCCTCCTCGGCAATTCCCTTGTCGGCCTGCTTCTCGGGCCGTTGCGGCTCGCCACTTCCTTTCGCCCTGAGTTCAGCACCAACCTCCAAGATTGCCAAGATTGAGACGGGGGAGGGAAGAAGTGCATCGCACTCAGTCAACATCAAAATGTCGAACCTGAACTTTAGCTCGGCCAAGAGCTGCTCGATCGACCCGCTCCCAAAAGCCAGGCTAAGGAAATCGCCCGCGACAAAACGCAAGAAACTCAACCCGTCATGCATCGTACTCACTCCGGGCAGCGGCCTACGCGGCCTCCGCATCTACCAAGATTCGGTCTCGGGGTTGGTCGACTCTAGCTTTGTTTTTGACAGTCTACAAGAGCGCCTGGGAATGGATCTCTCGAATATGCGTTTGATCACGAATGCGGGCGTTTCCGTGAGTGTACACGAGAATGTGCAGTTGCCACCGGCCGTGGTATTGCACCTCATCCCACACTTCAGTGGGCGTAACACCAACGTTTTCTCATATTTAGGTCACCCCAGATTTACATAGCTCGAATTTCTCATCCTTAGTTACAACTAATTTTCTCCTAAAACCATTCTCTGCCCTTAGATAGATTGTTCGAAGCTTCGAAGGGCGGCGAGATTTGTGATTTTTCATAAATTTGGATTGATTTTGGGAGCCTTGAGTGAAGGAGATAACAATGTTTCCATTTTCCTCAAAATTCACCACCCTCGCCCTAGTTGTGGCGCTCCTCATCGGATTTGGTAATTCTTTCCTTTTGTCCGGCCTGGAGTCCCTCAGAAAGGCCGTGGTAGGAGATGACACAGTCAAGCGCGCGGATGGCACCGCATATAAGGTGTGGCCGCCCCTAGACTACGTGGACGAACGCACACCGGGAAAATTCTCCGTTCCGGGCCAGGACTTGACCTCGTTTCCCGGTAACGAGGACCGGGCGGATCTGAGTTTGGCAAAAATCAACGTGGGCGGGCGATCGGTAGACTTGTTCCATGGTGAGCACTTCGATGACATTTTACGGGACACGCCGGACGATCTCCGACCACCCGGCGTGGTAATCTTTTGGGACTCAAAGGACAAGGAGTGCAGCGACTCATTCCACTCTTTAGGGTGGCGACGCACGGCAGAAACAGTATTTCCGTCTCGCGAGCGCCTGTTTGTGGCCCAGTACGACATGTATTCGGCGCCGCGGCGCGCGTGGTACAAGTTCACGCCAGAGATGAACCTGGCGCAGCGTTTTGGCGTGAAGCAATGCCCCGAAATTGTGGCCGTGCCGCGTAAGTGCAACGGGTTTACAAAATGGTGCTCACGAGGCCACCTGGAGCCAGAGCGCCCGGAAATCGAGTACATGGGCTGCAAGGACTTCACCGAGCAGTGCACGGGGTTCAAGTCGTTCCCTCAAAGCTTGGCGCGGGGCATAAAGCAAAACAAGTGGTCGCAGTGGGTGCTGGACTTTGTGAAAGCCGAAGATATTCCCATGGTGAACCCCTTCTTCAAGACAATGAAAGAACAGAACCGCTGGATCCGCGGGCGAGAGCGTACGACCTGCAACACCCACATGCGGAATGCGTACCTGACCCAGGGCTTCCCCGCTTTCACGCCGGACGGCTACTTGGCTCTGCCCACGCCGAAAAAGATGCAGGACTGGCTGATGTCCAAACACAAACAGCTAGAGGGCCGCCGCAAGACCGAGTCGTGGGACGGCGAGTCCACCCAGCTCTCGTTCCACGAAAGTAAGACTACCTTTGTGGATCTGGACCAGGTCCGCGCCGAGAAGGAAATGATGGCCAACGAGATCCTCAAGCCGATTGTAGAAAAGTGGAGTGGGTTCAAGGACCTGGAGCTCACCTCTTTCTACGGAATTCGCGAGTACCACAACGCGAGCTGGTTGCGCAAGCACGTCGACCGCATTGACACGCACGTGCTCTCCGTGACCTTCTCCATCGCCAAGCTTCCCGAGGCGTGGCAGGACGAGGCGCCCAACAAACCCTGGCCGCTCGAGGTGACGCAGTGGAGCGGCGACCACGTGCGCTACGACCATCCGGCTGGCACCATGGTCTTGTACGAGTCCAGCAAGCTCATGCACGGTCGTCCGGACCCGAACGAGGGCGGGGTTCACGTTGGCGCTTTTATGCACTTCAAGCCGGTACACCTGGATGGCAAGGAGGCGGCGGAATGGGACGATATTTCTCGATTTGCTCGTCAGAACTCTGCCAAGTGGGTCAAATCGGTATCGTACCGGGAGCGCCCCGTGGAAGAGCCGGTCAACCCCAAGTTTTCTTCGCACAACTACGGCGAGCAGGCTAGGTGGCGCCACGACGGCGCGGATAACAAAAAAGTCAAGCAGGTAGGTTTTTTCTTGTTGGAGTTTCCATTTGCTCGATTCTTCCATTCTGATTCTTGAATTTCCCATTTCCCACCCACAGAGAGACGACTCGATCAGCGTCAAATTTGAGAACAAAGCTGACCGCCAGCTCGACCTCCACTGGAAGAGTCCCGCTGGTGAGCTCATCCTCCAGGGTAGTCTCGCCATGGGCACCTCGATGGAAGTCAACACCTTCCCGCATCACAGGTTTGTGTGGACAGAGCATGGGAGAGACGAAGCTCTCTCGAGCGGCGAGTTTGAGATTGACGCCGGCAAGCGAACTTACACTTATTCTTTGTCACGCTAGGTTTGTGTGGACCAACCACGGTAGTTTGGTCCGATTGCCACAAGGCGAGGTCGAGATTGACGCGGGAAAGAGAGCGTATGACTACGCCATCAGGTCCAAGACGCAACAAACTCCCCAAGATCAAGAGTGGGCGCCTATCGTTATGGATCGGATTTTTAAGGAGGAGAGGGAAGTTTAAGTTTTTTTAAAGCGATGGAGTGCAATTTATTTTTCCAAGAATTGGATAAAAATCTTTCCATCGACCCGGTGGCAACTTCTCTGAATGATTTTCTGATCTCCTCTTCAGAGAAGCCTGTGCTCACGGTGAGCTTGATAGCTGGGCTACTTGAGCGAATACGGGGTAGAGGAGTAGTTAAAGATGATCGCATTCAACCCATTTCAGTCGAGAAACGCGTTCTGCTCGCCAGACACCTCCGAGAGATGTGGCATCTCTCCGCGCCACTTCCTCGGATGGGGCAAAACGTGCGGGTACCAAGCTCGTTCTTTTCTTTCAGTATAAACTCTTCTGATGCGCTAATCTTGCCCCCGCTAGACTGGGCGAGCATCCGTGGGTACACATTCTGCGCGTGGATTTATTTGGACTCGTCCACCGTTCAGACTTCACACCCGCGAGTGTTATTTCGGTTCGTAAGTAGTAAAGGATTCGGCGTGGAGGCATACATCAAGGTGGAAAAAGAAAAACCCAACCCCCAGGTCGTGGTCCAGAGCAGGATGCCGAACGACTGGAAGTTCAACGACGCGATGACGTGCTCAAAGACGGGGATCGAGCTGGACTCGTGGCACTTTATTACAGTGTGCCATACTCTGAAGTACCTTTCAAAATCGCGCGCCATGCTCTTTGTGGACGGCGAACTCAAGGCCGAGCATAGCCTAAACTACCCTGAGGTGTCCGCGGGTAAGCAAGGTGCGACATTCCCGAGATGCGTGGTGGGCGAGGCTTTCGGTGGTAAAATGAGCGGGGTCACTTTACACCACAACGGCACTCTGTCCATCGCAAGGGCGCGGAAGCTCTTCCTTTGCTCGAGCACCAAGGTCGAGCAGGTGCCGTCGTCCTCGCTGTGGTCATCACGCAGCAAGACGGCCGGGAGTTACAAGCGCAGAACGCGCTCCAACACGCCCGGCTTCGTGGGCTCTTCTTCCGCCGCGGCGCTCGAGATCGCGAGCAGGGTTGGCGTGTACGAGGTGGACAACTCTCAAGCGGGTCTAGAGCAGATCTTTTCTTATGACCCCCGGACCTGTGTGGAGGGTGTTTATTGTAAAAGCGACGAGCACCACTCAGTTTTGCGTGGCGGCAAGTACCCGGAGCTCCAGCGGAGCGGCAAGTTTAGGACCGAGGGCGAGGACGGCGAGGTGGCTTTGTCGGGTTCGGGCTCGAGCTCGGGTGCGGAAAAAGATGACCCGTTGGACCACTTGCTAGAAGTATCCACGCTGAGCCGCGAGGGCGGAGCGGGCGCTAATGGCAGGTACGCGCGCCTGACCGGTGCGGGGTGTGCGACCTGGGAACTGGGGCAGCAGGACCTCAAGGAAGTTCTAGAATGTGTCGGTTTGAATGCTTTTCTGTTGTTGCTCCCGCAGCTCTTCTTGTTTGCTCCTCAAGACGAAGGCGGGCTCAAAGAGGAGGCGCACCACATGGGCGAGATCGCGGGTGCAATTCTAGGTCTAGGTCCGAAGCCAGGACTTGAAGAAGAAGAGGAGTTTCTCCCGCAACTTCTCGCAGAGCTCCTCCTTTTGCTTGGCGACGCTCTCCACGCGTCCGAAGCGTACCGTGCAGAGTTTTTACAGATCTCCGGATTCGGGCTGGTTTCATGGGTTTTGAAGAATCTTCCCGTGGCTATGCTCACAGAAACTACCGTGCAGATTTGCTTCCACATGCTTCGAGCGTGTACGAACGTCGAAGGCAGTCTAGAGAACCACGCCAGGTTGTACTCCAAGATCGACCAGGAGCAGCAGCAGGGGCACCTTTCGGATGCGGCCGGCGCGGGAGACTCTGACCTTGCAGCTCTGCTTTTCAGGGAAGGTCTTTTAGGCTTGCTACTGGAGATGGAAATATGGAATAAGGCACCGAAGGAGGTGCAAGTTCGCCTCTTCCATCTCTTGCAAGGGATGGCTCTGGAGGACGCCAAGCGATTTCGCCTGGCAGTGGGCATTCCAAACCTGCTGCAAGTCTTGGAATCTTGTACTGTTTCTGAATCAAACCAAAACCTGATCCACCACGAGTGTCTACCCGTAGTGCTCCCAGTGGTTCGAGCGATTGCTGCAGACTTCCACGATTCTGCTTCCTTAAATACCGACCTTCTGTGTGTGTTCAACTTTATCGTGCGATTTCCTGGGTTTGAAGGCTCGCTCGCCCTCGCGGAGGTCATTGCGAGCACGCTTTTGCCTTTGGCTTTGGGAATTTCATCATCCAATACCGGAAAACCCAACTCAGTGAAATTCAAGAGAGCCTTGAAAACTTATGATGCGATCCATGCACTGGGAGGCGTGGACTGGCTTCTGGGTGTTCTCATGGTGATCAACTCGAAAAAAAAAGAGGACACCGCGAAGGATGTGCCCACACAGCGATACCGAGAAGTCGGTGGGAAGATCACCGCCGCAATGTTTCTCATTGTGGGCAGGATCTTAGCCTTCTATTGGTTGAACACACGGCGTGCAAACGAATCCTCCACCGACTCCAACCTAGGCTCGAACAAGAACAACACAGAGGTCAAGATCCAGCAGCAACTTGGGATTCTCCTCCGGTGGACGCTGCCCAAGCCACCCATCGAGGCGAGCTCCGTAGTTCAGTCTGGGGTGCTTCTGAGACTCGACAAAGATGATACAGATACGTCCCAACTTGGCAAACACGAGCTGGTAGTCCTCATTCAGGCCGCGTGCGCGGTTGTGGTAGGAGACTGTGCAGAATTCGAGACGGACCCTCTCGGAGGCCGCTTAGAGTCGCCCTGGCAATCAGATGCCTTGTTGGCCCTGCCCCACGGCCTGGTCCTAATGGGCGCGCTGCTTGCGGAGTCGATCAAGGTCTTCCGCAAGTTGGGACTTTCCGAAAGTGAAGACACCCTGTTTCAAGTCCGAATCGTCGTGCTCAAACTGAGCATGATCTTCAAGTCGAACCGTGCAGCGTGCGAGCAGGCTCTGAATTTGCCCGGGTGGGCGAGCTGGTTCCTCCCCCTTCTTGTGCCACTCTTTCCCGCGGACACCATCTCTGAAAAGAACTGCACACGATGTGGTGAGGTAGACAAAGGCGGGACCAAGTCAGAAGAAGAGGACCCTGAAGAGATCGTGCTCGCCCGGGTCACCTTGGACCTGGTGGCATCTCTGCTGGAACACGCCATGTTGTACCGCAGCCCGGGCTCGTTCACGGTGTGGCACGATGTGATCGCATGCGCATCGCCGCTCTTCATCAACGAAGAGAGAACCCGCCTAGCGTGTCAGGGCTTGGTGCGTTTCGACGACGCCAGGGTGTCGCCGGCGAGTGCCGCTATCGCCAAGGATAAAGCGGAGACCCGTTTGGTTCTTTTGATGCGAACACTCCTCGAGCTCGTCTGGGCGCGAACGAGCGTGCACGCGGTGCGAGAAAATGGCGTCCTCGCGGAGGAGCCGTTCTGGACCAACCTGTCGCAGTCGTTAATGCTCGCGGAGGAAAAACTTTTGTGGAAAGACCTTTTTCGCCTGCGGCCATTCTCCGTAGGCGGCTCGTGGAAGAGCTCGTCCTTCAGCGACGAGAACTCGCCCAAGTTCTCTTTCCGCTCAGTGCGCTTCTTGTTGGATGGGCGACCTGATACCAAGTGGGTGGACCTAATTAACACGAACGCTACCAAGAACCACTCGTCCTGGGTGTACTATCGGTACCCAAAGTGCGAAATCTGCGTCATGAAGTGGTGCCAGAAGAAAACAAAGACAAAGACCTCCCCGAAGAGCCCGAAAACCCCACCGTTTGTGGCACCCGGCGAAGACCTCACTACTAAGACGTCCCGCTGCTCGCAATGCGGGCATCGCGTGGTATATTATGAGGTCACAAGTGCGATGGACCGCCCCGAATTGGACCCTCCGGGTTGGACCTTGCTGGGGAGGAGGCTGACTTCTGGAACTTGTGGAAGTGACTCCAGCGGAGACCCAACCCAATGGACCTTGCTGGATCGTCGAGGCAAAGTGCGCTTCTCTCGGAGAAACCAGAAAAAGGGTTTCTGGGCTCAAACTACGGGCGTCTTTGACGAGTACCGCCTGGTGTTTGACCCTTCGTTCGGTTCCGGCCTGACTGGAGTGCAGGATGCCAACGGAGTGGGCATTCCTGAACCTGTGGCCATGCAACTTGGCCAGGTCAAGTTTTTCCAGTGCGATGCCACAAACTGGCATCATGACATTAGCATTGCATCCCCGAACCTGCCCTCAACCCTCTCCCCGGAGTGCAAGTGCTGTCCGACTGAAACTGAAACTGAAACTGAAAATGAAAATGAAACAAACACCCGATCCATGAAGTTTATCGCGCAAGCTCTCAAGATGGTCTCCCTGGTCCGCTTGAACCACCAACAAACTACCGAATTCCTCCAATGCTTCGTCAACTTGGTGGGTCACGCACTGCCCTGCTTGAATGCGAGCCAGATCACGCAGGCTGTGGACATCGTTCAGCATATGCTGGAGCGCGAGCTGTCCCAACCGTCCGACACGAACCGCGCGATCGTCTTACACTTGCTGCACGCGCTCCAAAATTGCTTGGTGCACTCTGAGTTTCTGCAGAGCCAGCAGGTGTGCGCAGCGCTTACACTCGCGATTGTGAACAACTACAGGTTGGACGACACTGGCAGCATCGAAGAGGCCGCTCTCAAGGTGCGCGCTGACCAGGAAATTGGTGCCGGGCCGATCCCCGCGGCGAACCACTGCTTGAAGCTGCTAGCACCCATGATGGAGGTCTCTCTCGAGAAGGTCTTAGAGGAGAACCTCACTCCGCCGAGACCTGGAAACTTCCAGGGCTTCCAGAACTTGAGCGCACAACAGATGCACCGGCGCTCCGAGAACCTAGTGTACGTCTCCGCGTACGGCGGTCAGGCTGTGGGCGCTGCCCAGACTTTGAAAACCCCCGTGATGATCGGTCGATCGGCTCGCAAACGCGTGGTTTACTACCTGAAGAAGGACGCTACACAGCGCCGGGCCGAGTTGGCCGACAGGAAGGTCACGGAGCAGCGCCTCGAGTTGTACTGGCGCCGGACTCTCCTGCAGGACGAAGGCGACTGGTACGAGCTGCACCACTTTGAGGGCAACTCTCGGTCCAAGTTGTGGGTTTTGGACAAGCACTTGGAGAGTCGCACGATGATGCGGAGGAGGCTGAAGCGGAACTGCGACGGAGATACACATTATGGGGCATCGTCTGGGTTATCGGACCGTTCCCGTCGTCGTGAGGAGGCAGAGCGGGAGCGCGAGTTGGAGATTGGGAATGAGTTGGCGCGGAACACAAAGGTGGTCACGCATACGGACTTGGAGCATGAGTTAAAGATGCAAACTGTGAACGAAGAGCAATGTGAGATAAACAAGCAAACTCAGGTCAAAGTGAAAGTGAAAGTGAAAGTGAAAAAAGAAGAACAAGTCGAGGTTGGAGATTCAGACTCCGATGAGGCCACCGAGGGGAGAGATTCTTCAGATGAGGAAAAAGGGGAGGATCGTCTGGAGGAAGTTCCCTCACCTGTCGAGTCAGTAGAGTCGCCTGCAACCCCAGTTTCAGTAGACGAAGAAGAATCCCCGCCTGTGTCACCGGTGAACAACGAAAGCACTTCTCAGCAGATCAGCCAAATCTCCGAGATCTTCAACCTCGATAAGCCCCGCAAAAAGATGACACTCCAGCAGTGGGTGAGCCGCACACCCTCCAAAGAGCGCGGGGAGATCGTGGGGCCGTGGCCCACGTTGGGCGAGGAAATCTTCCCCGCCGCGCGATGTCACATGATCCGCCCAGATAAAAAGGTCACGGGGAGGATGATCGTGTCCTCCAAGGCAATCTACTTCGACCCGGATCCGCCCTCAGCTTTGACGGACTTTATCGAGGAGGACAGCGAGAACCCGACCAAGCACGATACGGATTTTGAGAGCGAGGCGTCTTCGAGGTGGGAGACGGAGCTCACAGGGAGGGCTTTACGCGATGCGCGCTTGAAACACCAGCGGAAGCGAAAGAAGAAAGAAAAGCGCAGGAGAAGGCGCAGGTGGGGTCTGGACCAGATCCACCGTTTTTTACTTCGGCGCTACCACATGAAGGACTGTGCGATCGAGATTTTTTTGACCGAGGACCTTGGAGAGTCGCACTTCTTCTACTTCACTCCGGTGTCTGCTCAGGAAAAGGGAAAGGGAAAGGGGAAGCGAAAAATCAGGAGTGCCACTTGGGTGCGCGACCAAGTAGTATCGTACATGACCCGGGGCATGTCCCGAAAGACGCTCAAACACAGCCAGACGCCGGAGAACACCGTGCGCAAACTGCTGGCATGGTATACGGAACGGTGGCAGGACCGATTGATAAGCAACTTTGAGTACCTCGCGCATGTCAACTCGCTGGCCGGGCGCAGTTTCAACGACCTCACGCAATACCCGGTCTTTCCCTGGGTCATCGCGGACTACAAATCTTCCGACCTAAACCTGCACGACTTGAATTCGTTCCGGGACTTGTCTAAGCCGATGGGCGCGCTGAACGAGGCCCGTCTGGCGGAGTGCCGCGACCGTTACCGCACGTTTGACGACCCGTTCATTCCAAAGTTCCACTATGGAAGCCATTACTCCACCATGGCGGGCTGCGTGTTGTACTTTCTAGTCAGAATGGAGCCCTTCACGAGTCTACACATCAACCTGCAGGACGGTCATCTAGACGTGCCGGATCGCCTCTTCAACTCGATACCAGCTAGCTGGCACATGTGCACGACTTCTATGAGCGAGGTCAAGGAGCTCACGCCGGAGTTCTACTACCTGCCGGAATTTCTACGGAACAATAATCATTTCGAGCTTGGCACCACCCAAGACGGGAATAAAGTCGAAGACGTCAAGCTCCCGCCCTGGGCACACGACTCGCCGGAGCTCTTCGTCAAGATCATGCGGGATGCGCTCGAGAGCGACCACGTGAGCATGAAATTGCATTTGTGGATGGACTTGATATTTGGTTGCAAGCAGAAAGGCGAGGCTGCCGTCAAGGCGGACAACGTGTTCTACTACCTTACATACGCCGGCGCGGTGGACATGGACGCGATCGAAAACGATGCCATGCGGCACGCCACGGAGCTCCAGGTGGCGCACTTTGGCCAGTGCCCAAACCAGCTGCTCACGGAGCCTCACCCGCCGCGTGGAACCAACCAAACCTTGGACCCGCCCTATCCTCTGTCGCACGAGATTAGTGTGGTGAGGATGAAGAGGTTTGGTCAAGACCTTGTTGAAGACCTTGAACTCTTGACTGAGTTCAAAGAAGGCCTTCTCGCGCCCACAAGTTTGCTCAACACGGTGGCCGGCGCGAGCTCGCCCGTGGCGGTGCGCTTGCTCGAGCGCAAGCTCGTGGTGATTAGCGAAAATGGTGTCTTGCAGTCCTTTAACTGGGGCTTGACTCAACACGAGCCTGAAATTGATCCTTTGGAGTCAGCCCAGGACCTGGAAACTCAAACTGACGAATCTGCTGGATCCGTTTTCAAAGATATAAGTCAGGAACCCGTCCTAGCCATGTTCCCCGACTCCTCACCGTTCGAGCGACTACCCAGGGTGCCACTCGTGAAACAATTCGAATACGACTCCACAAAGTCCTTTTCTTTCCACGCCAAACTTTGTAATCTCCTGGCGTGGTCCGCGGACGGCAGGATCCTTGCCAGTAGCGGCGCAGCCATCGGCACGGTGCAGTTGTCCGTAATCGACGCGATCAACCCGGGGATGGCCACCGTACAGGCGTCCGCCACCCTCCAGGCACACGTGGGGCCCATCTCCAGCCTCAAATTGAGTGCGTGTTCGACACTTTTGGTCAGCGGTAGCACCGACTCGACTCTCAGGGTGTGGCGCCTCGACTTTGTCCAGCAAAACTTCGCTTCGATACGCAGGCCTTGCGTTTTTACCGTGCCGCAGCAGGACTTCCGTGGGCACACCTCCGAGATCATCGCGTGTGCCGTCGACAAGCACCTAGACCTGTTAGTATCCTCATCCCACATGCATTGCCTCGTTCACTCCATCTCCTCTGGCCATCTGCTCCGCAGGCTCCAATTGGACTCCAAAACGGCCTTCGCGACAAATTGCCTCGTCAGTCCTCGCACGGGGAGCCTCATCGTGGAGACCAACCTCGGCTCCCTGCACGCTTTTACCGTGAATGCCAGAAAAACTGGTTTCCGAAAATTTCATCAAGAAAACACCAAAACACTCGAAAGATCTGATCTGGTGTTGGCGTGCCGCGGCGCCGGAGCAGGCCTAGAGCCTTTGCTCTTGAGTTGCCGAAAACATAAGGTGGATTTTTTCAAGGTCACCTCCCTCCACCCGATCTTTGAGCTTCAAATGAAACCCCACATGAATGAAAATTTAAAGTGCATCTCGCTGTCGCCGAGTGAGGAGGCCCTCGTGGTGTGCTCCCAGGATGGCACCATGCACTTGCAGCCGCTCGTCAACATACAGCTTGGCGATTTCAAGACCATACCTATGGTCAACACCACGGACGTTGCGCTTTTGCCGTCGCGCGCCAAGGACGCGGCGCTGCACGGCCTGGAGAGTCTTCAGCGGAACAGCGCTGTATCCAAGGGGATTGGGATGGCCTCGGAGGCGATTGGTGCGATTGGCGATGTGAAGGGCAAGCTCACCAAGGGGATTTCTTCGATTGGGAAGACGCTTTTTTCTTGAATATAGTAGAACCAGATTTCAGATTCGAGATCGCTCTCAAATGGGATTAAAAGTGAGATTTTGCTTTGGTGACAAAAGATCAGCAATTTATGCCAAAGGCTTATTTTCAACTGAGAACAAAGGCTGTCCATTATAAGACATTCATGCTTGTTTTTTTTATCTCAGTAGTTGGCCACAGAGGATGAGCTTGTGTTGGAAGACCATTCGTCTTGTACATCGAAACGTAAATGGGGCTGTACCAGAGCCCGAAGTGCGCACCGTCTTATCCTCATATTCCTTCGAAAGGGATATCTAGTCCGCGGGAATGATGCTTTTGTGTATTCTCTTCTCGGGCAACAAGAACCAGTCAGAGCTCCTGTGCGCGTCAGTCCATCATGTGCTGATCTCAGCACGTCATCTCTCCGAGAGCAGCCATTCCGAAATTCTCTCGAGCACAATCACCAAGTCTTCTGAGATTCGATTGTGCGATACAAGATACCCAAGAATATTAGTAAAGAGTACTAAAACGTAACAGAAAAGGAACAGACCTACTGAGATCAGCCTAGCGACACCGCGGAAACCCCACGGACCTGAGCTAGGACAGGCTAATGTTCGACTTGGGCTTCAAGGGGTTCAGACGCAGAAGAGTCAGTACTCGAGGGACTCGGCTACGACACTGTGCTCTGATGGCTGTGTAAGCTGATATCATTTGTACCCTAGTAAAACAGTAATATTGTAGTAGACCCTCGGCCTGTGAGATCTTGAATCATCAATCTTTCACAGGATAAATACAGGCTAATTGTGTTTTTAAAATTTAAGCTATGTACGACTGTCGAGTCTCGGGATCAACTACTGGTTCTCCAAATTGACGGAAAAATCCTCTTGTGCATGAGAGATGTGATGCATATGGGGAATTAATTCTCTAACCTTTTCCTATAGAACAGCACGTACGCCGCGCCAGATACGACATTTCCCTCGGGAACCTCGCGGACTTGAGCGTCATCCATTTCGTACCATAATGGGCCGTTCTTGACAAATGCCGTGTAGTGGCCGTAATTCATCCGGCCAAAGTGGTTCAACACCGCATACAGGTCGTATTTATTCGAATTCTTCTCTGAACTTGGGACATCCGCCAGATACGGCGACATGTCGAGGCCTTCCACGGGAAAGTCGATGAAATCGGACATCTTGCCAGTCCGATTCCCGTGAAAAAACCTCTTAATCACAAGAACCAACACACTGGGCAAGCGCGTAAAGCGCTCCGTCTTGATCGCCTGCACGGATTGAGTGCACAGCGGACACACCCACGTGTTGCCCTGGTCGAGCTGTTCTGAGTTGGACATATGGTTGAGGCAGGCCTCCAGGGTGAGTTCTGTGCCCAAACTGCGGCGTTTTGCCAGTTCCTGCGTGGTGCTCGCGTGGTCTTCCACTTCCACGGTAATTTTCCGGTCAAGCTGCCACGCGGGGTTTGTGCCCCATTCCATGGTCATCCATAAAAGTAATTCATTTTCCAGGTCTGGAAACAAGTCTAGGATGCTTTTCTCTCCTTGCTCCTCAAACTCAAAACCTGCCAACTCGCGCCCCCGGAAGTCTGACAGCCCCAAGAGCTCTTTCAAATCATTTTCATTTCCCTCATTAGTGCAAGGGTGTTTTCGGAGCCTCTCCAGCAGCTGAAAAATCTGGTTCCGCAACTTGCGGTAGGTGAACTTTACAGAGAAAGACACGAGCAGCGGAGTCGCGAACAGCTTGTGTTTCCCGTCCCTGTGCATCACCACGCAATGCCGGATCTCCTCTGAGTTCTCTTGCCCGCTTAAAATCTCAAAAGCAAACGCCTCGTACGCGTCCGGTATCTTGGCGACGAGCATATCGTCGTCTATCTCCTCGATGACCCTGCCTCGTCTGACATCAACCACCCAGAGTGAGTCCATTTCGATCCCACACATCTCTGCCACACGCTGCTTGACTTTGACAAAGCGTGAGGTCCCGGGTAGGCTAACGGCGTACCGCATGGGCTTTAAATAACCATTGGCAAACTCCCGCAAAACACGCACAAACACGAGTTTGTCCACTCTGGTAGGGGTAGGGATAGACAAGTGCACACTGCCCAGGAATGCAGAGAAGGTGTGTGACTCGTGCTTACACCTCGAGCATTCCAAGGTGGACTGAATCTGCCCGCCGAAAAGGAATTTCACAAAGGAAAACTCGCGCTGCAGCTCGATCTCCCACTGGGTGGCCGCAAGTACCGCCTTGGTCTGCGAGTCGGACCATTTGTCGTCTATTGCCACGCTCAACTTGTCGTGACCGATCAGATTTAGATCCTCGTGCAGATTATTCAAAAGCGCCAGTAAAAGCTCCGGTGCGTCGTTCTGGCCGAACCCAGTGAATTCGTTGTTCGTACCGGGCAGGAAGCTGATCGCCCGTTTCAACTTTAAAGGGACCAGGACGTTTTCCCTCCCCAACCACATGTCCTTGATGAAATTCGCAAAGACTATCGCGAAGCGCCCGCCCGTGGCGTGCGTGGATAAAACGTTGAGGTCATCGCGGAAAGCATTACTCGCCAAGTAACATGTCAGGGGAAGAGTCGCGGCAAGGCACTGGAGGACGCTGTTCATATAGCACGTGTTGCCTAAATTCTCCAGGCCGATCTTTCCTCTCCTTGAAATATGTTCCGGATTTGGGCTTTGGGTTTCTTGACATACCGCTTTATGGAAACGCCAATGGCTCGCTTGGCAGTCCTCGCTGCAGTATGCCACCTGTTCGCACCGTGAGCACACAAACGGGACTCGACTCTTTAAGCACACGGCGCAGCAAGAGAGGTTCGCGAGGGTACTCTTCTCTAGCACGGGGTTTTTCGGCCATTCAAAGGTGAGCCATTTATCAGGCACCTTTGCATCCCGGATTTCTGCCCGCTCTGCTACGCACTTGACTGCGGGGCCTCCTCCAAATTTTTTCACCAGGATTTCCCACTCGGTTTCTTGGATCCACACAAAGTCCCGGTGCAAGCCGAGTTTCGCGACCCCTGCCTCCACTTTCTCCTGGTTCTCTTTTTCCTCTGAAGGCTCGACCCCTGCCTCCACTTTCTCTTTCTCTTTCTCCTGGTTCTCTTTTTCCTCTGAAGGATCAGACTCCGAAGTTTCGTCACTCCGGTCCAAGCTGTCCTTAAAAGCACGAAACTCGGCGGCTCGCGCTTCTACTAAAAACGCATTGTCGATTCTGCCCGGCTTTTCTCCCTTCCCTTCCAACCACACAAAGAGCTCCCGAAGGAAGGAGGATTGAACACAACAATAGGTCAATCCGGGCTTGAAAGGGTTCGAAGAGATTTGAAATCGAGCTAGTAGATTTTCAAAAAGTGCTGTATTCTGTGAAATCCAATCAGAGTCCGAATTATTTTCCACAACCCCTGGTTCTTGATCTTGTTCGTCTCGAGGGTTTTTTGCACCACTCTTAGGATTTGAAGCAGGTGTTTCCATCTATTTCACTAAAAATCAAAACACTTCATTAGTCAAAAGACAACAAAATACATTTGTATTGGTATTTCACTAAAATCGAAGGAAAGACCGAGATGAGTCTCGATTCGCCCCACCTAGAGGTGGAACTGCGCGCCGCAGAAAAGACTATGCTAATCTTCGGGCTGGGATTCACAGGGCTGGCTCTAGCCAGCAAGCTGACCTCACAAGGATGGACCGTCATTGGCACGGTGCGCTCGTGGGAGGCTTGGAAGGAAGAATCTTCGGTAGGCAAACTTTCCCAGATTTGCATTTTCGAAGATGGGAGCATCCGAGACGAGTGCAACAGACCGGTGGAAATTCACAAACTACTACGCAGAGCCTCGCACTTCCTGTTCACCGCGCCCGTGGACAAAAAGTCGAATAGGGACCCTGGCCTTATGTTATTTGGAAACGAGCTGGTAAAGTGTGGAGAAGAAGGTAGGGTGCACTGGGTGGGATATCTCTCGACCACCAGTGTGTACGGGGACTGCGGCGGCGCCGAGGTTACCGAGGAAAGCCCAACAAACCCGAGTCTGCGAAGAGGCAAGCTTCGGGCTCGGGCAGAGACTGAGTGGATCGAAACAGGTCTTCCAGTGCACATCTTCCGACTGCCTGGAATCTATGGCCCTGGACGGGGGCCGCTCGCTCGCTTGCAGAAAGGCAAAGCACGGTGCGTCGTGAAGCCGGGCCAGAGATTCAGTCGGATCCACGTGGACGACATCGTGCAGACACTTGTCAAGTCGTTGGTTCTGAAAAATCCTGGCAGAGTTTACAACGTGTGTGACGATCGACCGTGTGAGAGCCACCTGGTGACGGAATTCGCGGCCAAGGTCCTGGGCGTGCTGCCGCCGCCGAGAGAGGACTTCCAGGACGCGCAGGCCGGGATGTCCGCGATGGCGCGGTCCTTTTACAAGGACAGTAAGACCGTGAGCAACGCCAGGATCAAGGAAGAGCTCAAGGTGGCCCTGCGTTTCCCGACCTTTGAGGAAGGCCTGGAAGCGCAGCTGCAAGCACAAATTACAGCAAGTCAAGAAAAGGTGCTTTTTTTAAACCAACCTCTTGTGCGAAATATTTTGCGCTGGGGTGCCTTCATTACAACACACCTGCGGCTCGTGTCACGCGCGCTCTTCTACGGCCTTGTGTACTGTCCCGCGCTGGTAGCCAAGCGTCACTCAAAAAACTGGGCCCTACGTTTCTTTTTACAGAGAAAAACTTCCTCCTCGGCCCCTTTCCAGTGTCTGCTCGTCGACAACGGGTCCGTGCGGCCCGCTCCCACTCTGCGACTGCGCGACGTGGCGGCCAAGCTGGGAAAACGGGTCAAAAAAACGGTACTCCCCGTGTCCGCTCGCTGGTCGAACCGCATCAAAACATCCAAGCTCGCCGGCATCAAGGCCTCGGTTCTGCAGACCTTTCTGGGTCAGCCCTGGGAAGAGGTGCCCCACACCGTGGTCCTTCCATTCTTCCTCGCCAACACGACTTCGCTCACGGGCTACGTCCCGAACTGCTTCGCAGCAGCCCGCATGCCCTTCGAAATCGCACGGCCTCTCTTCCCGAGCCCGCTGCTCTTGGACATTCTGGAGGATATGGTGAAAAAGGCTGCCCGGCCATTCTTTGACGGGACGAATCCCTTCCCTTTAGTCCTGGTAGACCACGGCTCACCCTCACGCTCCGTCAACCAAGTCCGCCGCGCGCTCACCGTTCATCTGCGCCGCCGCCTGTTGAAAAAGGGAATGGTCACGGCTGTGCAGGGCTGCTCGATGGAGAGGAGACCAGGACCGGAGTACGACTTTAACAACCCGATGCTGGCTGATGTATTTGACAAGGGCCCTTTCAATCAAGGCCAGGTGGTCGTACTCACGCTTTTCCTTGGGCCGGGCAAGCACGCTGGTGCGGATGGCGACATCGCGGATATCTTGGCCCAAGTGCAGCAGGAGCACGAGGGCCTGGAGATTTTTCTGTCTGGTCTGATTGGCGACGAGGACAACCACCCCAAGCTCCTGGATCTCCTCGAGTCTAAGCTGGAGCCTTTCCTGAAGAAGAGCCCTAAAAAGGCTGCCATCTGCTTCGACTTGGACGACACTTTGTGGGACAACCCGCCCGTCTTGCTACGTGCCAGGCACCGCCTCCGGGTCTTTCTCGAGGAACACTTCCCAGAGGTTGCGGCCGCCGTCTCGGAAGACCGGCTCACGGCGTTCTCCGCGCAGGCCCGCGAGGAGCACCCTGCGGATGGTCATAGCTTTACCCTCATATTCAAGCACGCTTTGCGCTTTGCTGGCCAGACTGCCCTGCAGGACCAAGCCCTTGACGCATTCGTGGACCGCGCGTTCCGCCACTTTCAAGTTGCCAGGAGCGACGTGTCGGACCACTTTTACGAGGGAATTCTGAGTATGTTGCGAACTCTCAAAAATAGAGGCGATGTCTATTTGGTTTGCATTTCCAACGGCAACTCTGACGTGTCGCTCATCAGGGAGCTGGACGGGATTTTTGATTTTGTGATCAACCCGGATACCGCTGGCGCTGCCAAGCCCAGTCACAAGCCGTTCCATGATGCCTTGCAGTTTACAAACCTCCAGGCTGACAAGTTTATGCACGTAGGTGACAGCTTGAATACTGATGTGCGCCCTGCGGTAGAACTCGGCATGTACGCGGTGTGGATCAGAGGAACGAGGGATCAAAAGCTGGTCAGAACAAGGGAAGACCTGGAGCCACATCAAAAAATGCCCCACTTGCAGCTTGACACTGCTTCTGTCGTGTACAGGTTTGTAGATGATTGGATGGCTGGGAAGAAGTTTTGAGGAATTTTTAAGTCTTGAGAAGTGAGGAGCCAAGGAGGTGAGTGAGGGTGAACAAAAGATGAACTTTTATTCCATAAGCTATCAAACAGTATTAAATTTCAAGCATCTGAATGCCTGTGGAGGGCGTAGCTTCGTGATTGAAAGACCGTTCACTTTCTGTGGCTCTTGGGTGAGGGTCTTCCCGAAACTGTACCCATAAATCTGCCTACTTGTGCCAATTTTTTAACCAATCATTTTTTTACAGTATTGCAAACAAAAGCTTTTTAAATCTCGCAAATTATGGCTCGAAAGAGAAAGCGCCCGCGTGATGCCCGGAAACTGGACGAAGACGTACGCACTCACAAAAGAAATACCGCAAACGGTCTAGAAACTGTCGGTAACTCAGCTATTTTCATGATTGACACCGAGGGAGAGCCTGCCTCCAAGGTTTTAAAGACAAAGCCAATCAAGTACAGCCTAAAGAAAGATGTCGCAAAAACGAAGGGCTCAGAGGCAGAAGCGAAAAAGGTGAAAAAGATGGTTGCGAATCTAGCCAAGAATAGTACTCAGGTTCGGGCCAAGAAAGGAAAACCAACCGTGCACGACGTGTGGTCCGCGGTGGAAGCGAAGGAACGCGCGTACGAGGCGCTGGACCCATTCGTGAAACCCACAAAGGCGCCGGTAAAAATGTCGCGACGAGTACGCAACGTACGACGCAAAGCGGCCCTGGAGGGCGAGTCGAAGGAGAAACTCAAGAAGATGAACCTGGTGGCAGGTAGTGGGTCGTATAACCCCTCGCTAGAGGACTACGAGGCTGGACTACAGCGCACGGTAGATAACCACCTTGCGGCTGCAAAAAAGCGGGCCGCGATCGGCCAGTCCAAGGTAAAAGTTTTGCGAAAATCGTCCGAGGAGGAGCTCGAGGCAGAGAAGGAGGAGAACGAGAGTATGTTCGACGATGAGTCGGTGATAAGTAGCTTGTACAAGAACCAAGGTGCGAGGAAGACGACCGCGCAACGGAACCGCGAGGCGCGCCACAAGAAGGCTCTGAAGGAGGCAGAGAAACAAAAGAAGGAGAAATTGATGCTGAAGGCGATAGATAGGGCGGGCGCGATAGATAAAGAGTTGCGTAAGGAGAAGGCCAAGCAGGAGCGCCAACGTAAAGACCTCAAGAAGCTCAAGGAGCGGACCAAGCATGAGAAGGAGTTGGTGGGGAAGGTGCGGGGTAGGGAGGTGGAGAGGCAGGTAAAGCTGGATGTGCTGATGCCGCATGATCTACCAGACACTATGCGCGAGATGAAGGTTCTGGGTAACGCTGTACGTGACCAATTCGACGTGCTGCACGCGAAGAATCTAGTCGACACTGGCAACAAGAGTTTGCGGAATTCGCGTCGAACTGCGCGCGCCAAGGTCAAGGAGATGAAGGATACACACCCGAGGAAGAGATATTAGTGTAAATCTATTTCTTCTTCGTCCTCGATCCCCGCACAGGTCTTACTCGTGGTGGCCGGTTCTTTTGTGATACCGTGCCAGGAAAGGCGGCGTGGTCGTACACGGTCCGCCTGCCTTTCCTTCGCGTAGAAACCGAGCGCTTTTTCCTTGATTTGTAGCCTCTGTCCTTAGAAGCCGCCGCCGCGAGCTTCTTCTCCTCATCCGGGCTCCTGAACGCGAACTTCTCCAAGTTCTCTACCTTCTTGTCCATCTGGCTCATCGAAGGCCCGCCCAAGAGCTGAACTAAATGCTCAATACCCTGTGGGAAGCTCTGACTACGGTCCACAAGCAGTTTAGCGCGCTTGCCCTTGATATCTATCGCGATGTACTTATCGTTCGAGCTCAGCCTGCGGTTTAGGGGGATACTGAGTTCGTCATACGCAAACTTCCGGACAGACTTTGATAGTCCCATCCCGAAGAACCCAAAAGTCTGCACGAACCACTCCCGAGTCCGCTTGTCGTACGAGATCCGGCCCACGAGGTTCTTCGAGAGGGTGTACGACGCAAAAACCATGCCGAAACTCAATACTACGCCGCATGCCGTCCAACCTGGGTGTGTCAGGAAGTCTGGTAGCAGTTGTTGTGGCGGAGTCACCGGAGGTACGCCCTCGGCGACGTCTGCCGCTCGTTGAGCGGCGCGGTCCGCAGCGGTAAAAATGTCGTCTTGAAAGAGTTCGGATGACACCCAGCTCCAGTATGCAACCTGTGTCATGCTTATAACTGAGACGAACTTGAGTTCCCACGGGTTCTTTTCTTGATTGAAGAGGACGGCCACTCCGAGATCTTCGTTTTCTTTGCTAGAAGAGCTAAAGTAGGAAGGAGAGAAAATTCCAGAGCAAGGAAAAGATGCATAGACTCTGGTTTTGTTCAAGTTCTTTTGGAACTTGTTGAAACACACGCGTTTGACTCCTGGGAATGGCCTTCGTATGAGTCTGAGTGTTTGCATTTGGGGGGGTCACAATTGAGTCGAATTATATGTTGCAAGCTTTCTAAAGGTAGGCGTCGTGATTTGAAATTTTTTAAACAACGTCTATGGAATGAGTGTTCTTCAAATCAAAAGAGAAAGAGCACAGCCCAGGAAGGATGTCCTTAAATTTCGAAAAAGCCCAGATGACCAACTCATTAACAAACTATCCGTGTGGCTCTCTGGACTGAGCGGGAGCCCTGACCGCGTGAACCCGTCTTCCTTTGCACAAGACCTCGCGGATGGTGTGGTTCTGAACCGGGTCGCGGCGCAGCTGTCAGGGTCGGGCGTGACTAGATACTACAATGAGGCGTCACTCGCAAGGATTCAAGATGACGCGCATCAACAGACGATCTGGGCAAATTTACAGATCTACAGGCGCGCTTGCGAGAATTTGGACATTAAGCCTTTACTGACGAAGCAGGACTTTAACTCGGCGTTTCCGAAGAACTTACTGGCAAATCTGGTTGCCCTCGCGGTCAGGGCAGAAGAGGAGGACGAGCTGCAAGTCCCTTCAAAGGAGGAGATGGCGGATCTTATCAAAAACGAGAAGCCCTATTCTTCAAAGTTCCGCAAGTCAAAGCGCTTGTCAAAGAGAAGAAGCATCAGGTCTGTTAAAATCTCGGGTTCCGAGAAGGATCCTCACACCCGGCGAAAGGAGATGAACGAGGAGATTTGCCAGACTGAGCCTGAGGAGGACGAGAATCTAGTGGCAGATCTTGTGGTCGCACTTTCGAAGGTTTTGGAAATTTTGTGGAAGCTGTGCGGGTGCAACAAGACCAAAAGGAGGAAGACCAAGAGGAAAACCTAAGATTGTTCAACTAAAAAATCAGGGACTGGTCGCTCTCACTCTCACTCTCGACTGGGGAAACAGGAGAAGGAGAAAACAGCCTTTGAGGGCTGGAGGCGTCGTCGCGCTTAGTCACGCGTTTCAATTTCTTCTCGTGAGACGATTTGGGGCCTGTCTTCCTCGGGCGTTTCGATTTCGCTTTCGCTTTCGCTTTCGCTTTCGCCGGTGCGGACCTGGACGCAGGCAGGGGTCTCTTCGCAGGCACTCGGGTGTTATCATCTTGAAACTTTGTTTGCACCTTCTCTGCGAACTCGAAGCGGCCAGTTTCCAAACCATCCAGCAGCCACGACTCGCGCACCACCTGGGCCGTGTGGCACCGGTTCTTCTCCTTGGTGAAGGTCGCTTTGGAGGCAAGCACGAAGCGTGCCTCTTTCACGCGGGTCTGCGGCACCAGAACAGCGCCGCACGCCTGCAGTAAGACCTTGAGGATTGAGCGCTCCGGCTTGAACTGTTTCTCGGTTCCACTCAAACACACCTTGGTCCGCTCGAGGATGCGACGCGTGGGGTTGGTCTCTTTGAACTTGCGCCACACTGGGGCTCCCGGGAAGCGGTCCTTGAGCTCGAAACGCTCGGGGTCTGCCCATTTCCGAGTCTGCAGGGATTGGTAGGCCCATTCCGGGGACACAACCCAGCAGCCGGTGGCCAGGGCGTACAAAACCTTTGCCGTTCGCTTCTCCTTTTTCTTCTGCAAGTTTTGGGAGCGTTTTCCGCGGGCGGGCATCTCTTCCGCGCCCACAACGAGGTGGGTCATCATCTGGACCTTTTTGTCGAAAAGGTCGCCTTCGCAGACCTCGCCTTGGTGGTTCTCGCGTTGCACAGTAGCGGCTATTTTGATTGTCGAGGGTTCCACGCAGCTGAAGCCCACGAATTGTTTGGTTTGTGTTCGTTTGCTTTTTCTTTTGAAAAGAGGAGGCTCCTTTGGAATCACCTTCTGTCCAGCCACGACTTTGTTCTCCTTCTCCCAGTCAAAACCTCGACCCTCCAACAACCGGCGCAAAAAATCAGGAGCAGACTCCACAACACGAGCCTCAACTTGAGGAGAGTTTTTATTGCACACGCAAAGGTCCAACATGTGTCTCTTAGACTCCGACTGGACAACCTTGCCTCCCAGCCTGCTGAGCACCCTGTCCCATGCCGACTTGCGCGAAACTCCTCTCTGAACGAAACAAACTCGATTTCGGAGGTCAAACAAACCCGGTTTCTCCCGGTCCAAGATCAGCTCGAGGTTAAACGCGGGGTCCTTCTCGTCCACAAACTTGTCCGCATCCAGACTTTTGAAAAGGAAATCACTCGTGAGAGCGTGTACGCCCGGGCAGGCCAGAGCGAACCCCAGCTCCAGGGGCAGGTTTTTCGAACTTTTCACCGCGTGACGCACGTCGTTTTTATCAGTGGCGAACACAAAGTGGGTGCAGGAACTGAGTTTGCCCACTGGCATCTCTTTGGACTTGGCAAACTGCGTGAAGACCACCTCTGCCTTGAGGTTGCGCGCCAGGTCCTGGTAAAAGTTTAGCTGGCTCTCCAGGTCTGGTGTGAGCTCGGCGCTTAGGCCGATCAACGCGACGCGTGGAGTTAGGTTCGCAGGCGGCGGCGTGCGCACTTTCTTGCGCAGCGACCTCAGCAGCGCGCTGGGGACGGGCGACACACTGAGTGCGTCTTGGGGTGAGCTTCTTCCTCTTGAGTTGGCATCTTCAGACGCAGTGGAGGGAGTTGGGAAGGAGAAGGTGCCTGGTTTCTCCAGGTCATCGAAGATTGTGGGTTTCAAGCCCACTCCGGACTTGCGCTTCTTTCGCAGGAGGTCTTTTTGTTTGGACGACTTGAAGGACGACTTGGAGCGCTTATGCCGGGCATTTCGGGGTGCTTTTTCTGGCGAGAACCGGCGCGAAGTACGTTGCAGCGACAAGACCTCCTCGTCGGACGAGTCTTCCGCGCCACGCTGCGTCGACGAAAAAAAGTCATCGCTGGGGTCCAACAGGTCATCCTTCACGTTGATCGGATCCACCTTCTTCTGCTTCTCGTTCAGGAAATTCGATAAATTCGCCTTATATTTCTCCGAAGGGCTCACGCGCGTCTGATTCTTCCAGGAATCCAAAATAAATTTGGGGGAAACGAGGTGGACATGCGGCGAGGTAGAGGCTGGTTTTAGGATCGATTGTCTGCCATTCTGGAACACCACGTGGCTGATTTTCTTGCTCCAGCGCTGCGACACTTCGCCCCCAAGGGCCTCGATCTTCTTCGCGAAGCTTGAGGAGATATCCTCTGCCTCTCCCGTAAACACCGACACCAGGAAGGTGCAGTTGTGGAATGGCTTGTCATTTGTGTTTGAAGCTTTCGTGTTTTCCTTGTTCCTTGATACTTGGGAATTCATTTCGGAGGAAAATTAGCCAAAGCCAAGTTCAAGGTTTGACTATGCAAGAACCAGAAAGAAAGTCTATGATTCCTAGGCAAAAAATTGGGTAGCTCAGAATGTAAACTTAGAAAAAAAACGGAAATCACCTAATACACCCTCCCCTTTTCCTTTCAATCAATTTTCCCGCCAGAAATGAAGGTCTTCCAGTACAACGTGCTTGCGGACTTCCTTTGTCGAGGCCAAGACACAGAGTGGGAGATGCGACGGGTGAAAATCCTGGCCAAGATCTCCAACGCGAATCCTTCGATCGTCTGCCTCCAAGAGGTGCAAAGCACGGGAGAACCAAATTCAACCGTTCTGGACCACGCGGACTGGTTCGAGGAGCAGCTCAACGCTCTGGGCTACGCGTGCTTCTACTCGAGACGCCCTGGATCTGGCCTGGATATCGGCAACCTGGTATGCTGGCAGCGTAACGCCTTTGAGGTGGAACGACCTCCATGGAGCCTCCGTCTGTGCGATCTGGCAAAAGCGCGCTGCAATGACACCGACTCGAAGCGCATCTTTGGTAGTACCGGCTAGTCTTTCAAAGAATGGTGGACACAGACCGCGGCCCTGGTGGTGGTGCGGGAAAAACATACCCGGCAAACCCTTCTATTGGGCACTACGCACATGGCCGCTCCGAGAGGTGACACGGACTGGTACGCCAAGATGATCCAGTGCATCCATGGCGCCTGCCTCTTGGCCTACTTGCACGACCTCCTGCACACTCTGGACCACGCGGCGGTGCTGCTGTGTGGCGACTTTAATATGCTACCGACAAGCACTCTGTACGAGTGGTTCGCAGGAAATGTACACCCACACGAGTTCTATCACCAGCTTCAAGACCTGGTCAAGGCCGCCGGCGTGTCTCCTTTGATCGACCTCCCTGCGCTACACCACTTCTCTCGCGTCGAGTCGCTAAGCAGTGCGTACAAGTCGTTCCACGGGCGGGAGCCGGTTTTCACCAACTTGACGCGCAAGTTCCGTGGTTGTCTCGATTATATTTGGTTTGGTCCCACCGAACGCCTCGGGGTGATCAGCTTCGAGAAAGAGCTGTACGATTTGAAAGACCTCGGTCAAGTAAAGCACTTGCCTAACGAAGAGCACCCATCGGACCACCTACCACTTTGTTGCACTTTTGGTTGGTTGAAAATCGAAAAGGAAAAGCTTAGTGGATCAAGAGAGGTTTGCCGCTCGCGAAAAAAAAAACGTCGTGGTTCATTTTTGCCTGAGTAAAATAAAATTATTAATAATTTTGGATCCAAATTTACCAGTCGGTTTGAATTTGCCACTAACCGGGCTAGAATAAGGGACTAGTGATGATTTTTGCCCGCGGACTTTGCCGGTAATTTGAACGATTGGAGGCATAAAATGCCAACTGCAGCCCACATAGTAATGAAAAATGAAAATGATAACGTAGGTTTTATTTTTTTTGCGTCTCCAAATCCTCAACCGTTCACAAATGAATGTTATTTAGTGTGTACCTTCAATTCAGTCTTTTGTGTAAAATTAGAAAGCTAACATGAGCCTTCCATCTCTAACAGAGCAGCAGCGAGCTTTCGCAATACTCGGTGGAAAGGAAAAGTGCTCTTCGACGAGTGGTGTTCTCGAAAACGTTCCTTTTTGGCATTTTGATGGCGTGCGCCGGTGGTTTGATTTTCCTGATGATCCTCGGGGTGATCGATTTGATCAAGAATGAAAATGATAGAACGTTCTTGGAATTGATTGCCGAAAACTGGTGGTCTGTCGTAGATTTTCTCTTACTAATTGTGGCCGCGAGCTTGCCGCTCTACCTCAGGGTGCTGGAAAATGCAAAGCGCTTCGAAAGGGAAGGAGACTTTGCGAATCGCATGCTTATCTCCCTAAATGTGTGCAAGCAGGCGAGCGATCCCGGAAAGAAGGGCGAGTTCTTCATGCGCACGACTCTGGAGGAATCGTTCGGGAGCTTCTTCCCCGACCTGTACGTCCAGAAAATCGTAGATGACGCGAAGCGCACTCATATGCCAGAACGCGCCCCGTTCCTCCAAGTGCAAACGAACTACGCCGACAGGAAACGGCTCCGCGACCACATCAAGAACAAGATCTCCTCGATGTCCAGTTCTGGACATATTATGAAAGACATGGGCATCCCCACACTGGAGGTATCATACGTGTGGGCACTCACCTTCGAGCATAGTAAGTCGCGGGATGAACTGAATGACAAGTTCCGGATTCTGCTGATCCGCGAGGACTTTTTGGACAAGATTGATGCGGTGGATATCGATGACGTGAACCCGAAACACGTGATGGAGGACGACCAGCAGGCGCAGTACTTTCGCGATCGCTGGAGGAACTTGCAGCTCCTCAAGGCCATCTTCCCGAGCAGGGTAAAGGATGGGCTGCTCGCCGACACCGTGTCGCTCACGCTTCCCGGGGCTCTTGAGAGCAAACATGCGAACGCGTGGGATTCCTGGAAAGGTCAGTCGCCCAACGCGGTCACCCTCGATGACTTGGAGGCCAAGGAGCTCTATATTGAGATGAAAAATTGATTTCTATGGAATGTTTATAGATGGAATCGATAATAAGTCAGAAAAATGTGATGGAAAATATAGTTCTACGGTCTAGTACGGGACAGGGACCGAGCTGTTGCGGACCAGAGGGATCGTCACGCGCATGCGCACCAAGCGCTGTGTCAGCGCGCTTGCAAGCTTCCGACACGCGCACTTGAAGCGACAAAGTCGTCGAAGAAAGACACCTCGGCGTTTCTGGTATCCATCGGCCCCCTTCGGCTTCTTTGCCGCGGTTTTCCCGACTCCCGTGTCCTGTGCAATCTGGGTCCTTTTGATGTTGTACTTGAGAGGTTCAGCGATTTTCGACGGGGTACTAGTTACCACACTAGCACTAGCTGATTCTTCTCCTCCCAAACCCAACAACAAAACCTCTTGGTCAGAATAATCGCTGCTTTCGAGTTTATCAGAATAATCGCTGCTTTCACAGAGAAAATCAAGGTCTCTATCGCTTGTAGAAGAGTATGATAACTTTTCCCATGAAATATCAGACTGGGAGTCGCTAAATCCACCCATTTTTGAGGTCGTCTAACGAGATTTTTTTTAATGGAATTTTGAGTGAATTATGGTGGAAAGTGGACGGTTACGAATGTTGGTAGCAAAAATTATTAAAAATTTATCAATTGAATAAAAGAGTTTTTTGTTTTAACTTCCCCAGTAAGGCGTGTCAAATTCAAGAACCGAAAAGGCTAGGATTTTAGACATGTTTAATCTGCACATCCCGTACGTAGGTCTGGTGATAGGAGGAGATGAAAGTGCAGCCCTCTGGACTTGTGAGCTTGTCGTTGGTGCAGTTGAGGCAGCAAATCATGAGACTGTGCGTATCGGAGGGAATGTAGGACTCGGCGGCAAAGTAAATGGCCGTGGTAACCACGGAAAGCTGGTCGTCCTTCTGTGTGAGGTAGAGCTGGCGGAAGAAGCCCATGAGTCCTGGCTCTTTCTTGGTAGACTCAATCTGTTTGGAAGAAGAAGAGTCTTGCGGTGATTTATTTGGCTTTGGCGGGGTGAGAGGGACCTCCGGCTGAATCTGCACAAAGTAATTCACGCATGCTCGGTTGTTCTCGTCGCCCACCCAGGCAACGTACTTGTGCATCCCAGGATTGGCGCCAGAGGGCAAAGGCGTAGGTGGCTTGAAGTGGTGCCGCTTGCCGTTCAAGATGAACATGATGCGCGGGTTTGCAAGCAGCTTCTTCTCGCCCTGTATCAAAAGAGCTTCCTTAGTGATCTCGATCTGACACCGGGAGAACATACCGTTGATTACTTTGCCTGCGAATGTGGAGAACTGATCGTTCTCGCCCTTGCCCATGAGCTCGAGCTTCTTGATGGAGAACTCGTCGGAATTCCCACTGCCCGTGCGCACCCAGTCGCCGCTGATGTCGAAGCGCGGCTCGATCGGCGTGTGCGCCGGGTGCGGCATTTCCTCAAAGACGCGCTCCGAGCGGAGGCGGTAGACGAACGACTTGGCGAAGACTGTACGCCTTGCAATCTGGAATTCTGGTTTCTTGGTGCCCGTGATCTCCGGCAAAGAGCATTCCTCGAGCGACAGGCCCTTGGAGGTGAGGTACCCGTCGATATGGTCGATGGTGAGTTCATGGAACTTGAGGAAGAGCTTAACGATGCGCGGGAGGCTCGGATCTTTGATTTCCTCCTCGCGGAAGTCGTCCCCGGTGGGGTCTTTCAGGTCGTTCTCAGCCATGATGGGCACCAGGATATCGATCTCGGCGTCCGTCACGCTGAAGGCATACATCTTGAAGAAGTTGTTGATTTGTTCGGTGAACGACTTTTCCACCAAAAGGTACTGGGCCAGGTTGCGCGCGAGCTGGACGTGCTTTAGGCTCACCTCGGGCGAATCCGTGTTCACCTTGGGCGCTTGAGCCTGAGCCTGAGCCTGAGCCTGAGCCTGAGCCTGAGCCTGAGCCTGAGCCTGAGCCGGAGATGGACCTGGTGTTTGACTGGAGCTCGTCTCGGAGAGATCCCCCAAGAATGGGATCGACATGGATCCGGTTGCACCCGATACTTGAGACTCAGGCACATCCAAATCATCCATCCCAGGCCCCGTTAGCGTGTTCTCCTTGAGGAAAGAAAACAAATCGTCGTGATCGTCCAGCATGTCCCCGAGAAAGTACTTTGTAAAGTCGTAGAACGCCGCATCGTTGTCGTTGTCGTCGCCGCCCAGCAAACTGGACGAGGAAAAACCACGTTCAAGACCAGGAGCTGGCTCAATGCCCGTTAGCAGTTCGTTAGACCCTGCCTCGCCTTGGAAACTCGCCGCATCCGCGTTGGACGCAGATTCGCTGTTTAGCACCAACGAATTGTTCATGATGTAGTCCAGCAGACGCCCGATTATCCGCACCTTATCTTTCTTGGCCAGGTACAGTTCCGCATTCAGCTCGACCTGCGGAGCCCGCACTGCTGGGGATCTGGACCTCCTCTTGCGCGGGGACTGTTGCAACTGTGCCTCCGCCGCACGCTTGTACCCGGCGAAATCCGAGCTCATGCCCTGGCCCGCGCCGCTCGTCATCGCCGCGGCCGCGAGCTGCTCCAGGTCGCCCGCCGCCATGTGGCTGCGCGTGGATCGCTGCGGGAGTACTGGGGACGCCGAACCCTTGGCCTTCGCAGGTTTGTTCTTGGCGATCACCTTCCCGTTCTCGTCACGATCCTTGACTCGCCTTCGGGAATACAGCTGGAAGAGTGGTGAGGGAAACCCGTCCACAAAGTAGAGGTTCGGGTCCGCCACCTTTTGTACAAATATGTACACCGTGAACGAGTGCCACGAGTCGCACGTGTGCTTCGACGCCACCCAGCCGTTGTGCCAACCCAGTAGATTCTCGTTGAATGTGATCTGCACCGAGCACAGCTTATTATCTTTGGAGCCCGGCCGGGTTTCGGTGACTTTTACTGTTCCCATCAGCCACGGCTTGAGGGGATGCTGACGCGACCGCTCCCGATCCAGCGTCTCGCGCTCCCCGACCATCATTCCGGTTTGAAAGCCGTGGCGCGATCCAGACAGTACGAACTCGCCCCATGACCGTAGCCGATATCCCGTCGGTAGGCTCACATTTTGGATCTCCACCACTACGGGCTTTCCGCAAAACCCACTCTTCCGGTGCCCTTTGTCGCTGCACGTCGGGAAGCATCTCAGGTTCTTCTGGCCCGTCCTTTTGTTGTTCCGTTGGTATGATGTTTCGAAATCACTCAAGAACGTGCATGAGAACCCATCCGCATCCCCAAAATTTCCGAGTGAAGTCATTTTCTGGACTCGCTTTCAAATTTTATCCACCTCAAGGCCTTTTTCGCATGATTGGTCTGAGAAATCCTAAAGATTTGTTTATTTTTGTTAGTATGGGATGAAGCTCTTCACAAAACTGTTCCAGATGGTGGAGGAGCACTCGGAGTTTTGGAAGTCGGAAAAGAGGCTGGATAATGCTTTTCCAAAAGGTTGTAAAACCAGAATTTATAGATTTGTTTTAAACCTCATTTCTACCTACCTTATACCTTGTTCAATTCCCTGTTTCTTCTATACTTCGAAATCCACGCGCCGCATCCGACTTGGGGTCCCAGCGTGGATGAAGCTGGCCAAGAAAAAGACAAAGTTAAAATCCATAACTTATACAGCATCTTAATAAATCACTCCCAAGACTCGTCCGGCTTGAAATTCAAATCCGACTCCGACTCCGGCGCAATGAAGGCCGCGGGCACGATTGGGGCATCGAAACGGTCCTCCGGAACATGCCCCATACGTACCATCTGGAAGGAGCCCTGTAGAAATCCCCTTCTGTCCTCGATGTGTCCCGCGCTCATGTACTCGAACATCTCGTTGTGTTTGAGGATCGGCGTGAACCCCACCACCCCGTGCGAGCCCTTCGGGACCTCCATAACGGAGCCATCAGCGGACACAAACCGCAGGTGTCGCCCAAGAACGCGCACCTTGCTGGGCCCCTGTGCCTGTTTTTTTTTCGCTTCCCCATCCTCCATCACTTCGAGGTACTTCCGGCCCAGATCCTTGGTTTCATCGTAGCTGATGCGGACGCGGTAGTAAAACACGTGTTTTGGCTCACTGTTTGCGCCCAGGAGAGCGTCCAGAGAAGGCGCCTGTCTCGTGAGTCGCGGCGCGGTTAAAACCTCCACGGTGACCCCTTGCGAGCACGTGTTGATCGAGCTGCAGTCTGACTTGTCCAGCAAGTGATTTAGGAAATTCAGTCCGGTAATGCTGCGGTCTAGAAGGTCTTTCTTCCCCAGTTCGCCCCTGAACTCGGCTTTGATCACCTGCTCCACCTCCTCGCGGCTGAGGACGATTTCCTGGGGATAAGGGGTACTTTGAAGGAGCTTAAAGTCGTCGTATTCGTTCTTTAGTCGCTCTTCTGGGGTTTTTTCACACTTGTGGTGTGTGCCGTGACCGTAATTCCCCGGTAATAGCGAGTCCTGAATGATCAATCGATGTTTTGCCTGCATTCGGTGTCGAACTTCGCGCAAAAGCATTCGATACATTGATACTGCGCTCATCTTTCCTCATTAATCCTGGAAATTAGTAACACTTTAAGTGTACACATGGACCAGCGCCGAGAAAGCTTTGCTGGACGCGTTCAGCGTCTCTTTGAGTTGGTCCAAAGTGAAGGTCTTTTCCTCGTGGTTCACAAAATACAATTATATCATTTCTAATTTCAGAGACTCTCCGTAGACTGCATTTTCCATTCGTAGTGGTACCGATCCACTTACAGTGCGAACTCCAGTTCCTGCATTTACGCCTGGACTTCTTGGTCGTGCAATCCACGATTTGGCCTGGGTTATGGTTGGTTTGGGAGTTGGGGCTCTTGGAGCAGTAGACCTTTCAACACATTTTCCATTTTGAGCGTTACCGATCCACCTGCAGTGCGAACTCCAGTTCTTGCACTTCCTCCTCGTAGCTTTCTTCTTGCACATCGCATTTGTAACAACAGATTGGATTGGAATCTGACATTCCTTGGCCGTACCACAATAAGCCCCGAAGCAGCAAGAGTTATCATTCAAAATCAGCGTCTTACACGCATCTTCTGCATTGCAATTCACCACAGCATTATCAGCAAGGGTAACAAGGTGGCATGCATCCTCATGGTTGCAATTCGCCACGCTATTCCCGGTGAAGACCGCCGATGAGCACGAGTATGTAAACCCGCAAGTAGCCTCAGCGTCTCCAGAGAACCGTGCAGAGGGACATGATTCAAATTCAGGGCAACTGGCTATCGCATTTTCGGAAAACACCGCAGATTTGCAGGAGCTATAAGCTTCACAATTCACATAGGCGTTGACGCCAAATTCTTTTTTATAACACGTCCCTGTGAGCTGATAAAATTTCGTGTTACTGCAGATATGGGTGAATTGTTGAGCCTCAGCCTGGATGATACACGTTAGAAAATAAAGAGGAAAAAAAAAGCGAGATTTTTACCTTCAGTAGAAATAGGGTGTAAAGGACGGCGATGATGTGAGTCCAAGGCCACCTCGTTCCATTTTTCATCCGCTTCGCAACGCACGGGGTCCGGGTCGATGTGATTTTCATCTTGGATCACGTCGATCGTCAATCTCGATAAATCTGTTTTTTATTTGTTACCAAAGTTGGCCTCCAAGTTGTGGAAAGTTATATTAAATTTGTAATAATTTACTGTAGTACTTTGATTTCCATTCCATATTACGTGCATCAAACTCGCCACCACCGTGTCCGGCGGCCTGGCGAACCTGCTGCGAACGGTCCACGTGCTGCAGGGCATTGTTCACGGCGTTGCTTGGTGGTAATCCGGATTTCAGAGTGGGGAGGAATTCATGGGGGGAAAATTTGGTACTTGCAACAAGTTTTCTGTAGATAATCGCTGATTAAATGATATTACACCATTGTTGTCTCAACATGACTATTCGCAAGCTCGTCCGGTGATACCTCAAACGGCTCCGCCGCCTGGAGCGCTTCAATTTCTTTAAGACTCTCCCGTTCCGCGGCCTCCCTGTTGTCTTGGTCCTTTTCAGGGCGAATGAAAAAGGCTGGAAAATCCAGCTTATTGTTGATCTTCCAAGCCCGAGTTCGTTCCACAAAAGCGCGGTCTACGAACCTAAGAGTTTCGTCGATCAGAGATACATCTTGGGACCTGAGAACTGCGTCAATGAATTCAAGCTCCGAGACCCTTGAATCCTCCTCAAAGCCCAGATTGAGCCATGCCTCATGGGCGTCAATGTGAACTTGCGTGTCTTTCTTGAAAACCTTCAAGACCTGATCTAGACAAAGACACGCGTCGCCCGCAAGGTTCAAATAGACAAATACGAACTGAGACTGGGCAGAAATAACAGAATGTTTCGAATCCTGCAGATCGAGTTCTCGCAAAACCTCCAAGGTTTGCGGGGCGAGCCACAACATTTGCGTGACAAAAGTCTGAAGATCCAGATAGAAGATGTTTTCTGGAACATGAAAGGCGACGGCCGCACTAGAGGTAAAACAAGAGAACAAGCGCACAACCCTGTGGTCGTCCACGTCATTGCCCAAGCCCAACGCCAGGCCGAGCGCGTCCATCGTGAGAAAACCGCGATCGGAGGGGTTGCCCGGGCGCGTGGCACTCTTTTCGAAGGCACCACCTCCCAATTCTTGCTCATGAAAGACCTGCGAGTAGCGGTGGCAGATTGAGAGCACAGACTTGGCCGACACGACCTGTTTCACGACCGAATTAAAATTCCTTTTGGAGAGCGGAAGGCTGAGGACGTCGGCGAGGGCCTGGCGCACCTCTGTAAAGGAAAAGTCCAGAAAGCACGTCTGTGGCAGCTTTGGCACGCGGTCCTCCCAGAGCGCCTTCCAAATGAGAAAGTCGTCCGTGGACTGCGGAGTGGTCTGCACTCCCAACAATGGTTTACGCTTGGCTATGGCTTTCACCAGGTCGGTCCGCACATTTTCAGCGAACAAGTGCGCGTCCGCCAGCTCCTCCAAAGTGGGCTCGTGAACCGGGAGGTACTCGAGCGAGACCTTGTGCCAGGGCTTGCACAGGAGACGTAGGAGCCACATAGGTCGCGGAGTGGTCGGCGTGTTGGCTATGTTAAAGTAATGCGAGTCCCACATGATAGCTATGGGCTGCACTCGCGTATTTAACGTGAAAGCACCCGTCTTGAAGGTCATCACCGTGTCAAGGTTTGTGGTGGTGCCCTCGGGAAATATCAAAAGCGGCGGATTGTGATCGTCTAACACGAATGCCTGCATGGCCTGCTTGGCTTGCTTCCGGTCCGATTCCGACCCGCGGTCAACTCCAATCACCATGAGCGCGCTCGCGATCGTGCCAAAGATCGGCGCCTGCATCACCTCCGTTTTAGAGAGAAAAGACGGCATCAGCTCCGCCATATATAGGTACACGTCTAGCAGGGTTGAGTGGTTTGATACCACCACGGGCGCTCTTCTCCGAGCGCGGACGGAGAACCACGCCCTGCACCCTGGCGGTCTGTTGTACACTGGGATCCAGAAGAACCCCAGGACAAAGAGAACAGATCTGGGGAAGAAGCGAAGTGGTTGGATTAGTGTGCGGCGCCAGCTGCTCAGCCCTTGCGCGGTGTTCTTCTCTGCTCCGATTAGGGCGATTTTTGCCCATGCCCAGCACAAGAGTATGAGAATGACCATTAGCAGAAATCGTACTAGTGGAATGAGCAAGAAACATGCGATTACGATCCCTGCTTTCTCCCCAGGGCCTGGAAAGTCGTCATATAAAAAGGGATTTTTGGATTTCGGTTGTTCGATGGGAGTAGAGGTTGATAATTTGGATTTGAGTATTTCGCTTGTACGAATTTTGATTTGCTTCGATTCGCGTCGTTCGCTGCTGGACAATTGCTCCATTCCGCAAGGGTAGAAACGCGGTCGAATCTTTTGCTTCAAAGAGATGGGGTTTTGAGGTTTTAAAAAATGACTCTGATTTGTTGTAATTTACAACACACAAGTTTTGAAGAATAATTTAAAATGAAATCGCGCGCGAAGAAATCCCACGCTCTTTTCTGCGCTCTGTGTTGGTTCGTCCTGGTTTTTTGGCTGGAAGCGGGATGGTTCGCGATTACAGCCCTCGCTTGCCAACGCACTTTCAATTTTCAAATCCAAGAAAACTTTCACAATCACTCAAACGGCTTCCAAACTGTCCTCCTAAGCGACATCCACCTGTTGGGCGTGAATAGGCGAAAGCGCGTAGACATCTGGTGGACGGATTGGCAGCTCTTCAAGAGCTTCCGCGCCATAGACTTTTTCACCAACCACGAGCTGGTGGTGGTTCTTGGGGACTCTCTGGACGAAGGCGGTTTGGCGTCTTCGAGGCTCTTCCGCAAGTACGTGGAGCGGTTCAAAAACCTGTTTCATACGGAGAAAGAAATACTGCATAGTACGGTGGGGAACCACGACGTCGATCTGTCTGGGGCAAAAGCCAAACCCCAACTGCGCCGGTGGGAAAAAGAGTTCGGGCGCGTGAACCAGGTGAGATCTTTCCGTGGGGTCGATTTCGTGACGCTCAATTCACTCGCCTTGGCTAATCTGCAACGTGGGAGTTTCCGCCGCCAGCAGCGTAACCGCACCTGGGAATTTATAGAGGGAAATTTTACTTTTACCCAACCGGAAAGACCGCGGGTGCTACTGCTGCACGTGCCGCTGTTTCGAGAGAATGACCTAGACTGCGGGCCGGCCAGGCACCAAGAAACTGGTCACGTAACCTACAACGCGCCGCACGAAGCCTACTCTCCGCCCTTGGACGTGCTGCCGGCGGCCGAAACACTGGACCTTTTGGAAAAGACGCACCCACACCTAGTTCTGAGCGGTCATACCCACGCGCAGTGCTTCCAGAACCACCATCACTCGAATACCCGCACCACAGAGCTCACCGTCCCGCCTTTCTCGTGGCGGATGCGCCCAGACCCCTCGTACGCGCTCCTATACCTGAGAGCCGACCACAAAAATTTAACTTCCCACGCGCTCGTCTGCTCGCTGCCCAACGAATATGCTGTCTTTAGCGTGTACACCGCGGCAGGTCTGGCCACTCTCGCGTGGGCCTTCTTCCGCTTGTGCTGCTACAAGAAGATTGAAAATAGAACCAAGAATAAGATGTATTAGTTACAAATTTGGGAGGGGATGGGATTACAAATTCCTGGCCGCCACCCCAGCCTGTTTTTCCCACTCCACCAATCGGGCAAGCCTTCTGTCAAGGACTTGCATGATATCTCTTTGGAGTTTGGCATCGTCCGGAGAAGCCTTGAGAAATGCACGCAGCGCAGCGCTGCTCTGCAAATCTAGCTCCGGGTCCAGCTTTGTCAAAGAAGTCGCGACGTACGTCGTCTGTAGGTCCGCCAGCAGGCTTTCCTTCCGCGCTAGGTGGTTCTTAGCATCCTTCAGCCAAAAATCCTCGATGGCATCATCCCGCATCACCGGCAGGTCCTCCACCGCCAGGCTCCTCTCGCCGGACTCCAGGTCCTCCATCACCGTAACCTTTGTGGTGAATGGTGGGTTTACAAGATGGGAGCTATCCATCACCACGTCCAGAGAGCACAATTTGTGATACAGCCCTTCCTTCGACTCTGAGTGCTTGGCCTCGAGGAGCTCCAGACTTTCAAAGATTCCTGTGGAGCTCAGGCTGCGTAGCTGGTCGATTGAGTATTGTTCGCAGCTTACAATATCAATGCAGTTTGTGCAGTCCCAAAGCAGTGATAGGAAAATAGCTACAAGCCGCCCTTTTTGCATTTCTCGGGAAGACCGCTAATTTCGGGAAAACTTCTTAGAATCGAAGAAATTCGATACGTCAAATGAGATTTGGAAGATAAACTAGTCTCCCATCTCTTAGCAAATTTTCATAGGAGATCTCAGAGGGTGTAGAAACAAGTCCAACGTTGAACAACCGATGGGTGGGCTCTGTTCGACGAGGACGACGAGAAATGCAGTTTATGCAACGGAAACTATCAATGATGAGCAAGAAGCCAAGCAAGATATCACAGTTACTCAAGGAATGAGTATAGATGGGGAGGAACTCACGGACCTGGCGGCGTTCGACCCTGAAAGAGAGGTCGTGGTGGATAAATCAAAAAAAGTACCAAGCTCTATGGACGATTTGATGTCCAAGTATGGGTCCAAGGGCACCAAAGCGCAAGCAGGTTCATCCAATCAATCGTCCTTGTTCCTTCCTGACAAACCTCCACAAGCGGGCGCCCTGAAAGAAGAGTTTTAGAATGTAAGATAATCATAGTGTTTTTCTAGGCATCCAGCTCCTCGACCACACTATGAGGCACCTTGGCTGGTGGATACTGGTTCTCCGTCAAAACTTGACATCGACAACAGTGGGAAGGTCAACCTCTCTAAGCTCACCTTCGGCCTCGGCAGTGTGCTGTGCGCGGGTCAGAGCGACGATCCCAACCAAATCTAACTACCACACCTTAGTGGTTGCAAGCCAAACCATGTTGCTCGGAGTGATGGAATCCTCCGTGGAGAGCATAAGTTAGATTTATAGAAGACTTGTAACTTGTAACTCTATTTAATTTTCTTCTATTTCTTCTCTCCCCCCTCTTTGTCAATTTTCTCCCCTCTTCTTTTTACTCTTGCCTGTTACATTGCGCGTCGGGAAGCTTCCCAGAACCATGGACGACGTGGAGGAGAGCGCGGTGAAAGACTTTTTGTTGATCCTAGAAGAGCACCAGAGAAACTGCGAGAAGCAAGGGAAATATGTGGAAGCCGAAATTGCGAAAAATCGGCTCGATGAGCTGCGCCTCCACGAGGAGAACAGAAAAAGGTAAGTTGTGGTTTGCTAGGGGTGTAAAACTTCATATTTAAAGAATGTAGGAAATTTTGAGGCCTAAGAGTTTTTATTTTGGCCAAAACAGAGAGGCGATGAGGTCGCGGCAAATTGCAGAGCGACTCGGGGTAGAAGAAGCACACATGCTGGAGTTTCAACAGTTCAACGTGTGCTGGGACAAGAAGATGAATGACTACGAATCACACGCGAACGACCTTGTGATGTCAATGAAATCTCGCCATAAGGAAGAATTCGCTGAGTGGCAAAAGTCGATGATTTCGCGATCGCACCAGCGAATCAAGTTTTCCAAGGAGCTTCTGAACCTCCGAAAGATCCAGGAGTGCCTGGCGAAGCAAAAGAACTACAAGGAAGCGGCGCGCACGAAGCACCGCGCAGACAACCTTGAGGCGTGGGAGCTGGAGAAGATGGGGAACAAGAAGCAACAGGACCTGTTCGTAAAGGAGCAACGGTATAAAAAGAAACAGGCCACGGAGCTGGGCGCGCTCTTGAAGAGAATCCAGACTGGCAGGGAGGAGCAAAAGAAGCAGCGGCAGATGGACCTGGAGCGCCTGCTGCAGAGGTACCAGAACGTCAAGTCGGAGCTGGAGGCACAGCAGAACCTAGAGCGTATCCGCATGGACAAGTACGCGGGACAGTCTGCCAAGGTGATGGGCACCAAGAGCGCAAAGTCGAAAAAGTAGTTTTACAAAGGCTTTTTGTGAATAAAATAGGGAAACTCTAAGGGGACTGTTCTTCGATTATATTTTCCACGCGAGAAACTTCGCGCACTGTGTCCATGAGCAAATCCTCCAGCAACAAAGTTGCGATCTCGAAGCAGATCTCCGCCTCGTCCCGCTCGTAGTTCAACCAGTGTGACTCCATCTCACACATCTCGGCCCTCAAAATCTTGTCCATCCGCTCCGATACAGTCATACTCCAGCCCTGCTTGACCGGGAGCTCCAGCTGATCGTTTTCATCCAGCGGGACCGCCGGCCCGTGCTCCATGTCGTCCCAGCGGCGCACCTTGTCCAGCACGGCGTGAATGAGTTCATCCTTCTGCCACGGCTGGTTCGACGGCCGACGCTTCTTGAGGTGCGCGTTGTGCTCTTGGCGCAACCAGGTCTGCCCGTTCTCGATCGCCTGCGGGCAGGGCAAGATGTCCACTAGGGCCTCGTTCACGGCATCGAAGAGGGACTTGTTGAGAATCTGTAAAAACTCTGGCCGGTTCTCTGCCTCCTCCAGCTCCAGGAACCGCTGCTGCGGTATTGGCCACAAAGGCGTCGTGTCGGCGTACACCCTGCCCTCCGGTGGGACCGTCAGCTGCGGGACGCTGCCTTCAGTAGCCTCCACGTGGTCGAAAAGCTCGTGCACATACCGCGTCATGTACTCCTTCCAATCATAATCAAACTCCATGTCCTCCTCGTCCACACTGCCTGCTTCCGTAGGCAGGGTCTGGATCTGCACCAGGTCGTCCGTCTCCATCCGCATCTGGATGTGCTGAATATGAGCAAAGAGTGCTTTCTTCTCCTCGCCGTCTGGCATCTCGTTCCCCTGCTCGATCATCGACTCGACCAGCTCCATGTTGCGCTCCATCTGCTCGATTTCGTGTTTCAAAAGGTCCTTGTCTTGGATCAAAGGTTCTTCCTCCTGCAAAGGTCTGTTTTCCGGACTTTTTACTGGAGAAGAGACCGGGTCAGGAGGTCTTGGTAGAGTTTTCGAAGACTGGTCGTCGTAAACTTGGACTGAAAACCCAGTCTCTTTCTCAGGCTGTATCGATTCCTCAGGCACGAGTTTAGAGACCAAATCCTTCAACAGACTGTCCGTGATAGCGTCCGCTTGGTCCGCGATTCCTATCTCCAAACCTGCTTCCTCTTCCGAGTCCCTTTTCGTTTTAGTTTGTTCCTCCACAACCGGAGGAACCGGAGGAACCGGAGGGTCCACCATGGGAGGCTCCTTCAAAGCCTCCGGTCGAGCGCCCTGTCCCTTGGTTTCCTTGGGCGTCTTGGGCCCCAGCCTTCTGCGCTCGCGCTCCTCTCGGACCTGGCGCTCGACCAATGACTTGTCCAACTCCGTGGCGAACGACAACAGCTCGTGGTCCTCCGTGTAGGAATGGCCCAGTGAGAAAGAGTCGCTTGCGAACGAGTCCTCTGCGATGGTCTTTGCGGCATCCGCAACGTCGCCCAGGCCAGCAGGTATGGAGAGCTCGCTACCCGAGTCTGCTGGGTCAACCTTCAAGTCTGGATCATCCAACCTTTGATCAGCTATCGGATCAAATCGCTGGAGCGCTGTGATCTGTGAAAGGGCCTGCTCCTTCCATATGGCCAACTCCGACTTGACCGTTTGCTGGATCTCCGATTTGATTGTCTTCTCGAGCTCCGACTTGATGGCCGTCATGTCCGTCTCCGCGACGCTCTCGAACTCGTCAGAGTACTGGCTGTCGTTTGCATTCTCGTACTCAGGACTAGGTTGGTCCTCCAGAGTGACCTCATGCACCGTGGATGTGTGTGAGATGTCCTCCAAGATGTCCTCAAAGTCCTCCACGATGCTTTGGTCGACCAGGCTCTTCTCATTGTCCTGAAAGTTCTGAAATTCGACTAGAACAAGATCCTCCTCGACGGATTGCACAGAAGACTTGGAGTCTTCGAACTTTGAGTCAGTCTCGAACTCAGAGTACGAGTCCTCATCCTCTTTGTTGGATGATTGATTTTCTCTGGATCCTGGATCCAGGGGGGCGGCCCGGCGCGAGAAACTGCTTATGCTCAGGTTGAGAAAGTCGCTCTCGCGCGTGGTAGGCGACTTGAGCCTATCGGTGTCGCTCGCGAACGACGATGATGAGGACGACTTGGCTGCTGGCTTGTTAGACTCGGAGGAGGAGGATAGCACCCTCATGCCGAGGTGGATTTGCTCCATGTCCATCTTGTGCTTGCGATCTATCGCATACTTCTCTAGCTTCAGCGCGAGCGCCTGCTGTCGGTGGTCCTTCTTGATCTTGTTGATCTGGCGCTCGATGCGCGCCTTGTTCTCTGAGGTTGTTGGCATCAAAGGCATGGGTGTGTCCCTGGCTCTGGGCGATCGTGACGGACTGCGACTCCGGGTGCCGGCTTTCTCTTTCTCTTTCTCTTTCTCCAGTTGGAGCCTCTTCTCGTTCAAGGCAACCACTCTCTCCGAAGTGTACCTCTTGAGCTCGGATTTTTTCAGCTTGTACAAGTCTCGGTTCCGCGAGTGGTCAAACATGAGCTGCTCGCGCTTCTCTTGGTACATTTTCAAGGTGGTGCGTTGGTACTTTGTCATCCGCGAGTTTCCTGGCTTGTTTGCGCTAGAGGCGTCGCTGTAAGACGCCATCGAGGCTGTCGCGAACGAACTAGCTCCTGTCCCGACCGAAGACCCGGTGAGGGCGGAAGACAGAGAGGAAGACAGAGAGGAAGGGCTGACCACCTTGGTTGATTCAAGGTTCCCAGAAGTTTCCGACGCTGTGCCATCCGTGAGTCCGTCCGTAAAGCTGTCCCGGCTTTTGCTAAAGCTGGGGCTAAAAGAACGGGCCCTAGCCGCGGCGACGGAAGCCCGCTCCTGCTCCAGCCTCTCCGCGTTCTCTCGCCTCTGCTGCTCCAAAGCGAGCGCATGTTCAATCGCAGCCTCTTTGGACTTGAGACCCGCCATTGCTTGCTCGTACGCTTGCGCCTGCGTGGCGTGCACAGACGCGAACTGGGCCGCCTCTTGTGCCGCGCGCTGCTGTGCCTCCCAATTTGCAGCCACTTCCACAGTCTCGTGCTGGGCCATCGTCAGTGCGTGCATGGCTTCCGCTTCGTCCGCTTGCTTCTCGTGAGTAGACAAGGCCTCAAGCATCTGCACATTCGACAAGAGCATCCTACGAAGAGCTCCCGGCGAGTGCACCATCTGCTTGACCATGTCCACGGGCGAGCTTGCACCGGGAGAATGAGAATTCAGAGGCCCAGATTCGGATTTATTTATTGACGCCGAGGACGAGGGTGGCACAGGGGACGGCACGGGCGAGATGTTGACCACGGGGCGTCCGTCGTCCTGCTGCGGGAGTTCAAGCAGCTTGTCCCATTTCGTTTTGGTTTCGTCGTCGGAGATCGACTTGTTTGGATCCGAACTCGAGTTCGTTGGCGATTGGCTTTGGCTGCCTGCCACCTCTTTGTCTTCTTCTGAGTATAACTCGCCGTCCTGCAGCTCCTCAAAGTCATTTTCGTACTCACCCGATCCATTCGAAACAACGCTCTCCAACTCTGTTTTCCTTGGAGTTTCTTCTGCAACATGCAGAAGAACCGGAGAAGCCACTTTAGGAGCTGGTCTCGCGATTAAGCTCTCGTTGATGTCCAAAATCTTGGAATCCTCCGCACCCTCCAAAACCCTCTCCTGCTGCTTCGCCTTGGACAAGTTCTGCGCCAGTAGACGAATCACCCCGGTTCTTTCCACACCTGGCGGAACCTGTGAATAAGTCGCGTCCTTGGCCAAAAAAGCCTCTCCCTGACGAACCCCCTGGGGGTTCATCGGGGCCGGCTTGCTCACCTTGGGCGCCTGATAGAGATTCAATGGCTGAGACTGAGGAGACATACGAGGTGAGTCTACCATTACGGGAACGGGCTTTCTCGCTTCAAGAAAGGACCGCGTCTCGGTCTCGGTCTCGGTCTGGGACGAATGCGAACTCGATGATCTCGAGTCCGACAAACGGGCAAGTTCACCTTGTTCAAGTTCACCTTCTTCACCAAGGGACTGGTTGAATTCGTCCAGTTCCGAGTACTCGTCACTAGAGGGGGAGCGCGGTTCGGGGGATTCCAAAGTCCTCGGGGAACTGACCTTGGGAGGACTAGCTGCAGATATAAGAGATTCGTTCCACTCCGCCGCGTAGTCGTCTTCGATCGGCACAGAGGCTTCGATATCCGACTCGGGCTTAGGATTTTCATCCACAGGTTTGTCACTGACTGATGACTCTTGGATCTCCACAAGCTGATCCCCAGACCCAGATTGTTTGTCAGAGGCTTGCTCGATCTGGGAGGACTGGCCGAGCTCCATCTGAAACGCCTCCCGGTTCAACAAATTCCCGGTTTTCGCGCTCTGCTCGTCCCCAGTTTGTGAACTCTGCCGCTTCATATCATAATGCCGCTTCATGACCTGCTTCAGAGGGTCCAGAGAATGCCTCCCAACCAGACTCTTGTGGGGCTTGGCGTTCACTGTGTCGCTACTCGCAGACTGAGACGCAGCCATGTTGACAAATTGCTTCTTGGACTTTTTGCCTCTGATCACCGAACCCTTTCCCCTGTGAATTCTCCTCTGGTTTCCCCTCTGGGACTTTTTTGCGCTCGCGAGACGCATCTTGCGCTGCTCCTCCTCCAAGACCTCGAGTTTTCTCTGCTTCGCCCGCAGCGCATCGTCCTTCTGGTTCTGAGCAGCCTTCTTTTGCTTTTTACGCTCCTTATCCTTCCGTAGCATGAACTGCTGGAGCTCTTTGTGCGAGTGACGCGCCTTGGGCTTTTTCTTCGGAACCGCCGCGGGTAGTACCTCAGCCAGGACCTTCTTTGTGTTGTAGAAAATCGGTAAGGCGGGCTTGCGCTGCAACGCAGCTTTATGTTTCGCCTTTTCCTCGGTGACCTCCTCCTTCTTCTTGGCACGCCTTGTTTTGGCCTTTGTGGAGGGTTGAAAGCGCGGGACGGGCGGCTTCCTCGCGATCGATTGTACCTTTTTGGTTGACTGTAACTTTCCAACCTCCGAATTCGCCTCCCAACTCGACGTGGATGCCGCATCATTCTCCTTGTCCTTTTCCTTTTCCCCAGGCTTTGACATTTTCTGCTTATTCTTATTTTCCTCGCGGATCGCGCGGTCCAACTGTTTCAGCGACGCCTTTCGCTCTCTCTTTAACGTCTGCTGTTTCTTCAGCTCCTCCGACCGCAAGTGCAGACCCACAATCGCGCGCTTCGCACGCTTCGCGGCACTTTCCTTCAACTCCGCCCGCGTGCGGCCTGTCTTTAGTAGGAACACTCTTTCTTGCTCTTGGCTTTCCTTTCCAAGAGCTACTGCGCCTCGCTTCTTTTTCCGCGCCGCAGCCAGCCGCCTGCGCGTCCTGAGCACCTCCTTCGCCACCTCGTCAGTCACGGGCACCTCCTTGTTGTGAAATCGGACTCCGCCCTTTTTGCCGGCGCCAAACATATCTTCACGCTCAATTTCTGACCCAAAAGGGTCATACGAAGCCAGCGACGCCCTCAGCGGTTGCGTTCTTTTCCGAAACTGGATATTATTCTTAAGCCAGCGATCGTAGTCATGTTTTTCGGGCTGCCTTAGTCCTTCAGAGTTTTCTTCCACCCACTTCTCACTAGAAAAATCCATTTCTGGATTGAATTCCACCAAACCCTTGCAAAAATTAAATTTCAAATACTATTGATACCCAGCCCATATTCAAAAACCTCATAAGGTGCAACGTAATAAACAGAGATAAATATTACACCACAACCAAAATTCACACTTAAAAAGGATATCTGAACCTTCAAATCAAATTCACACTCTAAAAACGGTCTACCGCCCCATCTAGCTATGGTCACTACAAGAGCGGCCGCCAAACAAGCAGCGCTGTCTCCTGTGAAGAAACAGAGTAAGTGTGGTACCCTAACTTTCCAAAACGCCCACAAGATTGCAGTATACTAATCTTACTCCCGATTCAGAGGGAGTCAAACTGCCGGGCAGGTTCTTCGACCGTTTTTGGTTCTGCTTTCACCGAGCGCTTGATTTTAATGTCGAAACAGAAGAGTTTGTAGATTTCTACTTCCATCGGCGCTGCGCCGCAGGTGAGTTTGTTTTATTTCCGATTTACGCATCTCCGCTCTAACCCAAAACGTTGCCAAACAGTGCTGGTCGGCTTCATGGGAGCGCTCAACCTTCCCTCGGTGTTCACTCCGAACCGCATCACATTCTGCTCACTCGGGGTCGGATTATACGGCGCGTACCAGCTTTTCCGCGACGGGAACGGTGAGGTGGGCGACGTCGCGATCCTCCGAGCCGGGGTCTTTGTATTCCTAGCCATCGTACTGGACTGCTGCGATGGCCAACTCGCCCGGATGTACGGCACTGGCTCGCTGGCCGGGCGCATCCTGGACGGGATCTGCGACAGCCTGGTGGCGTTCGGGAACGGTTTCTTCTGGTCACTCACCGCGTCCAAGCACGAGGTTTTACCCTTTCACGTGATTTGGGGCGTGCTCCCTGTAACGGTCGTTTTCTTCCAGCAGCAGGCCATGCTCTTTGACCGCGTCAAGAATTTGTACGTCCTGCGATCCAACCCTGTTTTGGACACAGTAGGTATGGAGGACAGTGAGCTGGTCAAGCTCGAGCTCGAGGATGCTTGGCAGACGGGCCACATGGGCAATTGGCTCTTGCTCAAGTGGTACCAGAAGCTCTACCTGGTGCTGCAGGACAGCACCAACCGGAACAAATCTGTAAATGAGCTGGTCAGGGAGAAGAAGGCCGGGAACATCAAGAAGTTGTCTCCCGAGGAATACCGTTTGCGCTGGAAGAGTACCATGAGATTGGTATCCTTCCTAGGCACCGGTTCGCATGCTTTCATGTTTTACTCTTGCACTGTGGTGGCTTATTTTTTCGGCTACAAGTACCTCATGCTCTTCCATGTTGTCAACAACTGCATCTTGGCCCCGATCTGGGCTTTGGTGTACTACCGCTCAAAGGATATGTAGAAAGGTAAAATCTTAAAAGTTTGGTCAATTTAAAAGCGAGGGACAGTTGGGGGTATTCGTATTATCATGTCAGAGGTGAAATTCTTGGATTTGGGAAGACGAACTACTACTTACCAAGGATGTTTCTTTTCAGTTAGGGGATCGAAGATGATTAGATACCATCGTAGTCTTAACCATAAACTATGCCGACTGGGGATGGGAGGGCGGTTTTCTTATGCCCCTTTCGCACCCTATGAGAAATCAAAGTCTTTGGGTTCCTGGTCAGGGAGAAGAAGGCCGGTAACATCAAGAAGTTGTCTCCCGAGGAATACCGTTTGCGCTGGAAGAGTACCATGAGATTGGTGTCCTTCCTAGGCACCGGTTCGCATGCTTTTGCACTGTGGTGGCTTATTTTTCCGGCTACAAGTACCTCACGCTCTTCCATGTTGTCAACTGCATCTGGCCCCGATCTGGGCTTTGGTGTACTACCGCTCAAAGAATATGTAGAAAGGGTAAAATCTTAAAACTCTAAAGAGAAGTTTGGTCAATTTAAAAACTCGCTAATCTCGTGGAAGGCCTTGCGCGTCGACTGGCTCAGTGTGCGCAAGCGATGCCGGTTCACACGTTCCACGCTTCGGGTCTTGGGAGACAGGTTCGCAGTTCCCTTGATCGGTGATCGGTACGGGCTCGATCGAGATACGTGCTCCTTGACGAGCTCAGCATGAAAGATTTCATCGCGAGGGGCAAAGTGTTGTACATTCTGGAACTCGTGGAAGACTTCCAGCTCGTGCATGTACTGCCAGGCAGGCTGGTTGTCTTGATCTGTATCAAAAGTGTCGTTCTCTTTGGTCTCCTCGTTCATGTCGTGCTCCATTAGCTTCATGTCGCGGTCCTGGGTGACCTGGTGCATAAAACGATCCAAGCGGTACGCAAGCAGCACCAAAATGTACCCCATACCAACCTTGCCCAAACTTTGCGACTTCTGCCGGTGCATCGCATAGGCCACAAACCTCTGCACGTCCACCAGACCATCCGCGTTCGTCTTCAAGTGGCGGAACTGCGAGAAGTGCGTGAGCTGCAAGACTGGCGCATTCTTTCCCGCAGGCAAAGTCTGTGCATATCGACACAGCTCCTTGCTGAGCACCACCTTGTCCACCCTGCCATATCCCTTACGGTCGATCGAGTTGAAAAGGCGATACAGCATGCGTACCTCTAAGGCGCCAAAAGACTTGTTCCACGGGAGGAATTTGCGGCGCCGGTGCCGATGTGCATCTGGCTTAAGTCTGCCCAGCCATGCAGACATGTGCACCAGCTCGAGCAGGTTGTGGCGCAGACCAAATTTGGGACTCCGGGGCAAGACGCCAAAGGTCCTGTCGTGCTTGTCCGTGGCAGCCAGGACCTTGGACTGGACAAAATATACAAAGTTTGCCGCCGGAATGACCTCGTGCCGCGGGTGCCCGCACTCCTCTAATGCCCTCAGCGCGGCGTCGTAAAACGCATTCAAATCGTGCTGGTGAACCCGCCAACGGCGCAGCCAGCCTTCTATGCGGTGGATTGTTACAAACGAGGAGCCCTCTAAGTCCATCATTTCGTACATCTTGAGCAGCAGGTCCTGGTCCATCGCGCTCAGTTCCGAGGCAGGCCGCAGAGGGCTCTGAGGGTGTCTTTTGTAAAACGCACTGCGCACGTCCGGGTAGTGCGACTCGATTTCTACGCCATGGGTCACTCCGCGCGGATCGAGGCTCAGCTTACTTTTATCGACCTGCCTTTTCTGGGACGCCAACGCGCCCGCAAGATTAGAAAGAGCGGATCGGTCCAGAGTCGCGGGAAGCTGTTTTTGCAGCCAACTCCATAGTGACACGTTATTGCGTCGGTCGAAACTGTACATCCAGTCGCGAATCAGCTCACGAGTGATGAATCCCCGCACCATCTTCTGGATCACCTGCGCGCTCCGCCACCTGTGCGCGGTCCTGATCTTGGAAGCCAGATCTGTGTTCGGTAACGTCGTCACGTCATGTTTTTTCAGAAGCCGCTCCAGTGATTCTTCGCTGTCCAGCCTCGGTCCGCCTTGAGACAGGATAAGCCACTCGGAAGCAAGCAGATCGGCCTCCGCAGGCGGGCGCACCATCATACGGTTCGTCTCTACCTCGATGCCCGAGAGTTTCATCACCTTCTTACGTGTATCCATCTCCAACTCCAGGCACTCGTCTTCCGATGAGGTGCTGCCCGAGTCGTACTCGTTCGAGAAAGAGCTGCTCGATGAGGCCGAGCTGCCCGATGAGGCCGAGCTGCCCGATGAGGCCGAGGAAGAGATGTCACTGGAGGTCGAATTCGCAGATTCAGGTGGGGTAGACTCACAGCCACTGGCAGGGGGCTCGCACATCGGCGGCATCGGGACAAATCCGGACCCGCACGACAGTGGTGTGGAGTCTGAGGACAAGCTATGCTCATTCTCCGACTCTGCTACGATCAGCATTAGCTCTGATAGTATTTCGCCGTCCGTTCCAGAACTATCGGACTCGGAACACACTCTTTCAAACCCAGGAGCCACTATCATCGCCAGTTCCTGCGATTTGTCCTCCTCCGAAGTAGTTTCCGACAAATTATCGGAGTCCGAGCCATTAAAATTTTCTTCTATGTCCTCTTTCACTGTGGCCATCGCTCTGTGCTGCTCACTGGCGTCCCCGTTCTCATCGTCGAAAACGAAAGTCGAGCGTCTCCTCACGTCAGCTTCATTTTTATAGTCTAACTCGGATTCACTGTCATCTTCCCATTCTTTTCTTTCGGAATCTTCATCTGAGTTTAGAGTTTGTTCCAGATTCAGCCCGCTGGGCCTCCTTTTCTTCGAGGCTTCCGAGTTCGGAACTGCGCTGGCCTTCGAGGACCGTCTCATGCTCCATTTTCTGCGCTTTCCGCTGCTGGCGCTACTAAGGGACAGTTTTCTCAAGACCGATTGGAGTTTGAACTTGCCCATTTTAGGAGTTTTAACAGTATTATTGATCTTTCTAAAGGAAGCAGAAGGGCAGGGAAAAGAAAAGTTGTGGGAAAAAAGAATGGGAGAGAAAAATACAAAAGTTTTTACCTTAACCCTGCACCTACATCATTCACTAAGTATTAGACAGTTTTCCAAGACAATCCTTTTGTGGGGTCTGCTGGGTTTCAAAAGCAATAGGGAAAGGGCGCTCCTCATTTGTTGTATTTTTTTCTTCTGTAAAGTGTGGCGAGGATGACACCACGAGCTGCGTAGGGCCGTCTAGACTCGGACTCGGACTCGGCCTCTGACTCTCGCCCACGAGCTGAGTGGGGCTATCCAGACTGACACTCGGCCTCTGACTGTCGCCCACGAGCTGCGTAGAGCCGTCTAGACTCGCACTCGGCCTCTGACTGTCGCCCACGAGCTGCGTGGGGCCGTCCAGACTCGGGCTCGGCCTCTGACTCTCACCCACGAGCTGCGTGGGGCCGTCTAGACTCGGTCTCGGCCTCTGACTATCGCCCACAAGCTGAGTGGGGCCATCCAGGCTCGGACTTGGGGGTTCAGTATTTTGCGGCCTGGAAACAGCGCGTTGAGAAGGCGGCGCGTCCATCATCTCATCGGCCATGGCCAGCTCGTCCTCGTCGATCTCTTCCATCTCCGCCATAAATTCCGCCTCAATCTCTGCAGCGATTGCAGCCTCGTCCAGGTCTGTGGAAGCTTTCTCCTTCTCCTTGGCGATCTCATCACGCTTGGCCTGCTCCTGAAGCTGCTTCGCCATAGCCCTCTTCTTTCTCTTCTCCAAAGCATCTTGGCGGTTCTTCTCAATGCGCTGCTGTGTGGTCAAGCCCGCGTTCGCATTCTCCACCACCATGGCAGTCTCGTGCTCCAAATCCACGTTCTTGCGCTTGCGCAGTTTGCGGGCGGCTTTACGAGGGCCATCCCGCTCAATAATGAACCGATCGTACTCCTCGTCCCTCAAGTCCTGTAAAACCCCGCGCACCTCGTCCTTCTTGAGGCGGTCCAGCTTGACCACCAGGTTCTCAAAGTCGCGCTCGCGGGGGAACATCTTGTGACCCCAGTCCTCGTAGCGCTCTAGCAGATTACCAAGGTTCTCGCGCGTCGACTTGGAAGGCTTCGCGTCGAACGTCATCATAGATTTGTACAAAGCGGCTAGCCCGATCTCGGGGTTCTTCAGGTGGCGCTCCACGTCGAGTTTCTGGACCGCCTTTGTGCGCTTCTTCCGTACCACCTCGTCCTCGTTGGTGGGTGCTTTTTCTTCCACCTCCATCTTGGGTAAGCCCTCGAACGAGTCATCGCTGTCAGATTCCTCACTAAGTTCGTCCAGTCGTCGGTCCAGGGCATCCGCCCGCTTGCCTCCGAGGGCGATCGACCTCACTTTCAAGCTGCGCGCCGTCATTCTGGGGTTTGTGTAATGTTTGTTTGTCTAGTTTTCGATCCAGGCGTTTTGGCGCGAAATGAATAGAATAGGCGAATTATGGTCGCTCTGTGAGGTTGTCGGGGTATTTTAGGGAAGATTTGGTTGGTAAAGGAGTGATTATTTTGATGAGGTGGTGTTTCAGTTTTTCCCCGAGGTCTTTTAGCCTGTAATTTTGGTTTCGACACATCTGCAGAACTGGAAGCACAATGAGGAGACCCTTACAAAAATCTTCATTTACGGCTCCGCGAGGGCTAGGCGGGAAAAGTTGTCCCCACAAAATCTCATCATCGCTCGTGAAACAGCCCCGGGAAGCGAAAAATGATGGACCGAGAACGAACCAACCTTCAGACAAAAAAGTCTCAAAGTTCAGTGTAGTCTTCACGAGCGACTTGCGCAAGAAGCGAAAGGTTTTTCGGGACGGCCAAGTACGCCTGACTCTTGACGCAAAAGGCCGACTTGTGGCTGCGCTTTCGGACGAGGACAACAAGCTGGTTTGCAAGGATTACGTCGAGGCGGGAGAGGTGAATACCGGGGAGGAATTTACCTTAAAGGGCAGATTTTTGGTGGAGGTAGGGGTTTTGAAAACCGGGCCCCTCTCTCTGCAGCCCTTGAACTTGAAATCAGACCCGGCACTCCAGCCCTTAAGTAACAGGCCCTCCTCTTTGAAGCCGAAAGTGAATCTGAAACTGAAACTGAAATCGAAGAAGCGACCCAGCCTAAGCGGTGCCACGAAAAACCCTCTGACCAAAAAGCAACGCGCGGACGGGACTTCAAGTCTGTACCAGCTCGGAGACAAGGTATTCCTGGACGCGAAGCTGAACTCGGTGCTGCGCCCGCACCAGAAGCAAGGCCTGCAGTTTATGTTCGACGCATGCTGCGGAGTGACTTTGAAAAACCGGTTCGGGTGCATCTTAGCGGACGACATGGGCCTCGGCAAGACGCTACAAGCTATCAGCCTGGTGTGGACCCTGCTTAAACAAAAACTCGGCGGAGTGGGCTGCACGATCCGCAAAGCCGTTGTGGTGTGTCCCTCGACCCTAGTGGAGAACTGGGAGAGAGAGTTCACCAAGTGGCTGGGCAGGTCAAAGGTGCAGACGATCGCGATCAAGAAGAGCGGGAGCGGGGCTCAGAAACTACTGAACGAGTTTGTGTCCACCAAGGTGCGACCAGTGTTGATCATCTCGTACGAATCCTTCCGGTCGTACGCGGCGATGCTGAACGAAGCGGACATCGGGCTGTTGGTGTGCGACGAGGGCCACCGACTCAAGTCGGCGAGCGGGAACCAGACCGTGGCCGCTCTGAGTGAGAGTCCCGCCATGCGTCGCGTGATTTTGACGGGAACGCCCATCCAGAACCATCTCGGCGAGTTCTTCGCGATGATGAACTTTGTCAACCCCGGGTTGCTGGGTCACGCAGCCAGTTTCCGCGCAGACTTCCAGAGGGCGATCGAAAAGGGTAGGGACCGGGACGCGTCCGAGGAGGACCGCGACAAATCGAATGCTCAGGCGTTTAAACTCCAACAAATCACAGCGCGGTTTATCTTGCGGCGCACCGGCGAGGCTATTCTGCGCAAATTCCTGCCGCCCAAGCAAACCTACCTCGTATTTTGCTCGCTGAGTCCGACCCAGCGGGCCTTGTACCGAGAGAAACTCGCGGACTACCAGAAAAACAAGACGGATCAGCTCGCGGTACTGTCCTCGCTGACGCAGCTGGCGACGCACCCGGCACTGGCGGATAAGACTGGGGCCCAGACCAGAAACTGGCGAAAGTCCAACAAGTTACGGGTTGTGGAAGCGCTCCTGCAGGCCGTGATGGCGTTCTGCCCGTCCGACAAGCTCGTTCTGGTGTCGTCTTTCACAGCGACGCTCGATCTGCTCGCGGAGCTCTGTGAGGCGATCGGGATTCGTACGTCCCGTCTGGACGGCGCAACGGCGCAGAAGGATCGTGACAGGATAGTGAGCCGGTTCAACGACGCGCGCATTCCTGACCTCAAGGTTCTGCTTTTGAGCGCCAAGGCGGGCGGCTGTGGCCTCAACCTAGTTGGTGCTAACCGCATTGTCCTGGTAGATCCGAACTGGAACCCGTCTGTGGACTACCAGGCCATGGCGCGCGTCTGGCGCGACGGTCAGACCAAGCCGGTCTGCATTTACCGTCTCTTTGTGACCGACACGGTGGAGGAGAAGATTTTGCAGCGCCAGATCAGCAAGAAAAGCACCGCGGATGGCGTTGTGCTTGGCCGGAGTCAGCCAGTAAACACCGCTTCGAGCCACCAGTTCTCGCGCGAGGAGTTGAAGCAGCTCTTCGAGGCGCCCTTCTTGGACAAGAGGGTTGAATGTCCATGGCACTGCGCTACATTTGAGATGCTCCAGCAAGGGGCCGACGAAGATCACCCTGTCAAGGACGATGATGGCACTGTCTGGCACTCCTTCACGGGTTTTCAAGACGTGGACGATTTCGCGCTCCAGACTGTTGTGCGGGAGAATCCCGGGCTTTTTACCTGGGTGCACGGTGTGAGTTTGCCTGGGTGCACGGTGTGAGTTTGCTGATGAACGACCCAGTCTTCTAAATCATTATTCCACCTTTGAATTCATGTGTACTCACTCCGGTTGTCTCGTAGAGCTCATATAGTTTTTTCTCTAGTAACACTTTAATCCAAACAAATTCATGACCAACCTCTCCCAACCGGCAATAACTGTAAACTTCAAAGAGCGACACCGCAAAAAAGTAGTGCCTGCAAGTGGGGACATGACTTATGACTAAAGTGTTACTAAAGTAAAACATATATGAGCTCTAGGAGACAACCGGCAGTACACTAGTACAACCAGGGAGTACACAGAGCCTTGGAGGATTTGGAGAGGTGTCTGCCACATAATTAGGCGAATGTGTGGTAGAGAAGCAACCAGTAGGGAGGATTCCCTGCTGAACAAGGCTAACGTGGCTGAGTACAAGTGGGGGGAGAATCCAGAACTAGAAATCAAACCAAAAATATATTATAAAGGAGTGCTTTTTGACGTCGCATTTCTCCAACCTCTGCAATGACTTTTGCAAGGGCTCTTTCTACTGCCCCAGTCTATTTGATATTGACTCGGTCGATCTCACGTCGGATGCGAACGTGCAGCAGACCTGTCCTTCCTGTCCGGACGCCACGCCTTTCTTTTGCGAGTCCAAGGAGGAGTGCATGAGCTCACTGTCGGATTGTGCGGGTCAGGGTGGTGGCATGAGTGTGGGAGGTGTCTTTGGTTTGATTTTGTTTCTCGGTGCGATTGCTGGTGGGGGTTTCTTTGTGTATTGGAAGCGAGCCAAGATGCAGATGCGGGATGAAGTCCGTAACATTCTGTCAGAGTACATGCCTTTGGAGGAGTTTCAGGGTGGCGAAACATCCACGGTTGGCCTCATTTGAATTGAATTGCGTTGCCGATTAAATTTATTTCTCAAAAGATACGCTTCTCTGTTTTCGCTTGTTTTTTTCGGTGATTAAGATCAGCAGGAGGAAAAAATTTTATCAAAAATGAAACTTATCCAAGCATTCTCTCTTGCGGCTCTTCTGCTATGTTTGACACTCTCTCATGCACACAAATTGAGGGCAACAAGTCTTGTTGAGACCGCTCTGTCTGTTTCGGGACCTAAATGTGGTGTAAAAGGAGAGTTATACGACGAAGACAAGACATGGAACTATAAGGTCCGCAGTAATATCTACCAGTAAGTGAAATGAACTGAAAATCACGTTTCTCCGCCCCTTTCTAACTTCACTTCCAGCCAGGTATGCGAAAGCGCGACCAAAACTCGGATAAAATTCAATTTAGACGACAAGGTCGACCTCACCAACGAACTGAGAGCGTTCGTGACGAATGAATTCCCAGGCAAAGCTGTTTTTTGCTACATCAATATGGATGCCGCTTTCAGCTGGCGCGCCACGCAGAAAAATGTTGTCACCGAGGAGCTCGTGTACTTGAGACCCTATTTTCTCACCGCCGAAGGCAAATTGTACGAGTACCATGTTGTTGTGTACAAAAATACGTAAAGTTCTGCTGCTCTGATTTATACCAACACAGCCTTTCTAGTTAATTTCCGAACTATGTTTTTCGAAGTATGTTTTTCTGACATGATTCAGCATATCTTTTTCCATTAGTTAGAACACTCTAAGCCGGGTATCGGGTTAAATAAATCACGGATGTTCCGTGAAAGAAGCCTCAAGCATGTGCTCCAGCATAGACTCCTCATCCGAATCCAACTGCCTCTCAAAGTCCTCCACCTGCTTGGCGTCACTCCATATCAAATTCGGACAGGAATCGGGACAGTAGGGCCCTCCCCTGTCACCATCACGATACGGGTCTAGTGCCTTGAGCAGGTATATATGCTAAAAGGCCTCTGACTTCGAACGAAAGAGTCAATACTCGTAGAAACTCTCCTCCATGTCCATGACCATTCTCGTACACCTCGGAAATGTTTTCTTTTTCCCTCCATCGCTGTATTCGTTGTCTTTAAACTCACACGGAGAAGGGGGATCAAGACGTCCGCATTCATCCGTAGTTAAATAAGTAAGACCCAAAGTTAAAACCATGTCCACATATTTCCAACCTTTTCTCCAGTCTTTGAAAAAGTTCTGCCAGGTCGTTGAATCTACGAGGGGAGGCGGATTTTTCGCATTGAGAGTTTCCGCAACTCCATTCTTGGCCATTTCGATCATCTCGTTTCTGGTTGGGCACCTGAAATTGACTGCAGTTCGTTTCACCTGGCACGGAATTTCTTCATCATTACATTCTGCGGTAGCGAGCGTGCAACCGTGTTTTTTCGTTTTGTCTTCCCAAAGTTTTTTTCTTTTACTCTTCGGAGTAGCTGCAACTTCAAAGCCACTCGGGCAGCGGAGGTCATACACACGAAATTGTCGCTTGCGTTTCACATAGCATGGAACATTTGAACCTTTGCAGTCAACATACCCTTCACCAAAATACTTCCATATAGCACTATCAACCGGGTCCCCACTCTTCTCGCAGCAATTCAGCGTGCAATATCCCTTCTTTTGTGGCTCATTCCACTCAGCGAAGATCATGTCTCTTTTCATCTCCTCAGGATAATCATCCCCGGTCGCTTCAACCTCTTTCAGGGTTGGACATATACTTTTATCACCTACTAGATTTCCAGCTAGACATTTCGGTACGACATTATAATCGTAATGGACAGTTTCGCAGTACCCCCCACTTTCCGAGCATTTCATTCTCATTTGTGATACTTTGGAGACCAACTTGCTATTGATGTCAATCAAATCGAAAGGTCCCAAACATTTCAAGTCAGGAAATTCGTCGACACTTCTCGAAGGGTCGACAATATGGTAAAATGAGTTCATCGCTGTCTGTCGCGACTGATCGTAAAACTTATGAAATTCCTGCGTGCCAGTCTTACCATTGTTTTCGACAACATATATCCACACCTCAATACCAATCTGAAGTACCGCGAGCGCCCAACCAAAAATGGCACGGAAACCTAGTGCAGCGGATCTTGCTAGCCTCCCAATACCTTCGGCATTTTCCACAATAATCGACGTTGCGTCACTTACTACAGCACTTTCAATCTCCGTCGCTTCAGCAGCACCAGCATCAGCAGCACCAGCTTTGTTAAACTGTTCCATGTCATATTTCATTATTGCAAGTTTCCGGCCAGTACTTCCTATTTCCAATTTCTCTACTTCAGCTATGGCTGCGTCGACTCTCTTTTTTAGCCTGGAGAAGTTGTTCGTCCTCCTCATCTAATTCTGGTGCGATTTTCTCAACCCTTTCTGTAGTCTCAGCCACCTGCGTTGTAATTCGAGTCTCAGCATCGGCGGGCATATTTGCAGCGCTCTTCCGGAGTTGTGAAGCAGTTCTCCATGCCCGGAAACCACCAAGAGATGCATAAATTCCGAAAGAACCGCCTGTAGAAAAGAAATTTGTACTGTCACTCGCCGCCATTGATTGTAGATTTGGATCAGTATAGTTTGTCATGCGAAAGTGTAATCCTTGTCATCAGGAATAATACGGTCAAGAATGATTAGATCTAGCGGCGGATCGCTTGATCCTGCGCCTTTATGGTCTTGCGGTGTAGTGCTTGGTTCTCGTCCCAACGCGCTTCGTACCTTGTTCACGATACGATTAATTCCATACCGCTCCACCCACCCTGCAGTTGCAAGTTTTCGGCCAACCGAAGCCGATTTTGGGTCAATGCAGCACCCGCAGAACCCACAAAGAGTGCAAGATGAATTTGGAAGAGCCAAAAACAGCATAAATTCATGGCTCAACAAACTGAAGAACCTTGCAATCAAATCTTTTTGAGAAAGGATAAAGGGGGGGTAAATGTAAAAGAATTTTTCAACAAAAAAAATCAATATGTTTTGGTAATTTTGGTTGTGGTATTTATTTTGGTCAGTATAGCCGCTGCAGTTAGCTTTTAGTGTTCGACTGGAAATGGCGGCCGACGACTTGGAGACAGAAGGGTATCTGCTTGATTTTCGGTTAGTTGAATAGTTAATACAAATGGTTCGCGTTCGGTACCTAGCCCCGCCGGGAGAGTCTCTCTCTGCAAATGAGCTGACAGCTATCTGACTGTTCGGAGGATATTTGTGGGAGTGTTGACCAAGTTTGAAGGTGTGACAGGATGAAGACCCTGTGAAGGGCCAGTGCGGTTCCGGACTTGAGGTTGACACCGGCTTGTGGGAAAATCCTTAGAGCTGCAGAGAACTGGTGGGACGCTTGGAGGAGCGCTTGGATCCCACCCTGCGGTCCTCCGCAACGAGCCTCTTGTAAAGATGGTCGAATATCTTGGGACGATTGTGCCACTGCGCAGCACCCTGACCACCCTGCTTGGCGTCCTTCCGCCCCTGCTCGTGGAACTGGCGGAGCGCCCGCTTGTATGCCCCCAGCTCGTCCTCCGCCTCGAGGCGCTTGGCCTTCTCGAGCTGAACCTGGACCTGCATCTGGTCGTGCTCCTCGGCGAGCCCCTCAAGCTTGGCAATTTTGTGAACCTCGCTGGTCATACTCTGTATCTTGCGTTTGTACGAGTTTGCCTGGGCCCGAAGGTGATCGTTCTCGGTTGTGAGTGCTTTGGCTTGGTCCTGTGCGGTCCTTTGCGCTTCGAGGGCATTGGCGAACTCGTGGTCCTTCTCCTTGAGATAGGTTTCCTCCTTGATGCGGTCCTGGAGGGCTTTGACTGCGCTCGCCTCCCGCTTCAATGCCGCATCCTCGCGGGCCTCCGCTTTCTTCTCGCGGTCTAAGGCCTCTAGACGAGCCACGTCCGCGGCCTGGCGTGCCTTCTCACTGGCCTGTGCATGGAGATCCGCGGCCTGCTGCGACTCGATCAGACCAGAATGCAGCATGAGTTTGGCCTGGAGCTCCTTGACAGTGCTCAGTGCTTCGGCACGCTCTCTCGTCACACGTGCCAACTTGCCCTCGAACTCCTCCGCGTCACGCCGCATGCGAGCGGTAACCTCGTCCGCCTCGTTGTTCGCGCTGGACAGCGCTATGACCATCTCGTTCTTCCCAGCCTCAAAGGCCTCACACTCCTTCTTCCAGTTATCGCGGTCCAGCCTCGCCGCGTCAAGCAGCTGCTGGAGCCCCTCTTTCCCCAAGATAGCCTTGTTCATCTCGGACTCCATGCGCCGAAGAGCGTCTTCCTTGGTCTCGAGCTTGTTCACCCAGGCCTCTGCATCGGTAGCCAGCAACAAGACGTCGTCCTCGCTCTTGCGCACCTTTTGCTCGAGCTCCTTTGTACTCTTGACGAACAACAGGTGGTCGTTTTTGGCTTTTTCCATCTCTTTGCGGAGCGCGAGGATCTCCGCCTCCTTGAGCGCGACTGCCTTCAAAAGCCGGTCGCGCTCCTGCGACACAAACACGAGCTCCTGCTCCGCCTGGCCACGCGCCACGTCCAGCTTGCGCATCTCCAGCCCCATATTGATTTTGTCGTCCTCCATGCGCTGCTGCTTGTTCCGCTCCGCGGCGAGCTGCTTCTCCAGGAGCGCCAACTGCCGGAAATTATCCTCCACCTTGGGCTGGGGCTGGAGCTGGAGATCGCACTGATCCGCTTGCGACATGCTGAACGACCCGGCGTGCGAGAACCCCGCGTTCGAGAATGAGTCCATCTCGGACAGACACACGGATGAGCCGGTGGGCGTGTCACCTCCAAAGTCGGATGTCCCGCTCCACAGCACGTTCCCTGCGTTGAATAGACCGCCACCCTCCAGCACGGACGGGCTGCACGCGAACCGCAGAACCAAAGTACTCCGCCCGTTGATCAGGCCGTTTCGTTGCGCTTGCTTCTCCGTGCGTGACTCAGAATGTTTTTCGAGCTCCACATTACAATCCATCAATTCAAGAAACTCGGCTTTGGTTCGCCCGCTGCGGAAGTGATTCATCAGACGCGCCACGCGGTTCAACGTGCAGGTCACGCCCTCCTGGACGTCTACGTCGTTCACCGCTACCAGGGCGTCCCCCAACCTAACCCTCCCACAGGTCTCTATCTGGCCCGCCCGCTCGCCCTTTGCGTCTTCTGTCTCGATCGCGCAGAACTCTGTCACGATTACCACGCTAGGGGAGCCCTCCATGTTCTTGTACGGTGATCGCTCTGGATTCGCGTACTGCACGGCTCGTGACCCGAGCGAGATGCCCAGGCCTTCGCCTTCATCGAGGTTCACTGTGACTTCAAATACCTTGCCGAACCCGGCCTCGCGGTGGGTATATAGCATCATGTCGGGACTTGACAACACAGGGGCGCTCCCAATTTGCGTGTTGATGAATCCGGGTTTCCCCTTTGGCGTGGGCGTCCTTGAAGTTGAAGGCGACTTTGACATTACGGACAGTGGGTCCAGAGCTGAGGTCAGGAAGGACGAAATGGTCGACATCCGGTTGGATTTCGTAAAACTCGGTCCATGCGTAGGAGTGTCCAAAACTGGAGATTCATCTTCATCCACGCTGATTTGGAGTCCCTCAGAGTTGTCTTTAGATTCATTGTCCTCCAATCCATCTGTTTCTCGATTTGCCACAAACTCGTCCTCCTCGTCGTCTTCAGTGTCTTCCAACTCCTCGATGTCCTCATCAGAGTCTTCAGTGAACGAGTAGAACGTGTGCGCCGCGGACTCGGGCCGAAGGTAGTCAAAGTGCGGCACCAGGCGCACCTCCGCACTCGGCACGCACATATTGCGAATTGACCGTGCCATCAGCACCACCTTGTCGCGGACCTCGCTCGAGTCTGCCAGGAGTGCGACCTCGCTCCGGATCTCGCCCACGTTCGAGATGCACCGCAGTGTGAGGTGGCGGATATCGTCCGCCTTCATGCGCACCTGCAAAAAGTCGTGCGGCAGCGAGCACTCGAAAATTTTTTTCTCGTTTTCGTCCCTCCCGAGGTGGTGCACGATCAGGGAGGCTTTGTGAAATCGGGAAACCGTTTGTTGTTCCCTGTTTTCATTCTCCTCGTCATTCTTTTCAGCTTCAGCTTCAGCTTCAGCTTCAGCACCCTCCCTATGGTCGTCCTCGGAAAGAACAACGTTCAAACTCGCGCACTGCAGCG
>JACKZZ010013533.1_pt1 | contig 76796 bp, 79 predicted proteins | sample 8027871 | NCBI WGS metagenome assembly JACKZZ01 (sample SAMN15724774, study PRJNA655200) | protist metagenome | isolation source: fluorescence activated cell sorting (FACS) single amplified genomes of... | place: USA: West Boothbay Harbor, Gulf of Maine | collected 2000-07-19
ATATATTTTAATAACAAACCCCAAAAAGGGTATAAATTTTACTTAAATGAATAATACAATAATATACACTACGTTTTATGTTAAAAATCCAGGATATGAATCATTAATATGGGAATGGTTAATTAGTTTAAGAACCTTAGGAAAATATACGGGTAAAATAATTATATTTGATTATGGTATGCCTGAGATATTAGTAGAAAAGTTAAATAATTTTAAATTAGGAGCCCCCATTATTATACCTATAGAAGATCCTGCTGATTCTGGGACTATATCTAATTGGAGGAATGTTGATGTAATACCACATTTAAAAAAATATAAAGATCATATGTTTGCTCATTTTGATGCCGATATATGGTTTCAAGAAGATGTTAATTTATTATGGGAGGAATTAAAAGATACAGATGGGTGCTATGTTGGGGTTGAAATGGGGAGGTCATGTAGGTATAGAGGTCCTGAAGATGATCAAGTTTTAGAGCATTATAATAATAATCAAAATAAATTAGGTGGTTTTGTTTTTGGGGGATGGATTGGAGGTAAATATAATTCTTATCTTAATAAGTTAAATCAAATGAAGGATTTATGGGATAATGATTGGGGAATTAAAGAATGGGGAACTGACCAATGTATGATTACATATTTAGCTGATTTTGATAAAGATAATTTAAATGGGATTAAATATGGTTGTAGTTGGTATTTTTGTGATATAAGGGAAGATGGGATTTATGTTGATATGAATAAATATCCTAATGAATCTCATGGTAAAAAGGTAATAGGAGTCCACCTAATAGCATTTAATACAGTAGGTAATGAAAAAGAAGATGAATTTTTAAAATATAGATTTAAAACTAGATATCCAGAATTATGGACAAAACACCAGTAGATTTACAAAATAAATTATTTTACCACCCAGATAAATTATCAGAATTTTTTAAAACAGGTAATACAACCCCAATAACTTGGGAACTTGACCCTACTAACCGTTGTAATCACAATTGTATAGGATGTTATGCAGCAGGTGCTGGGGGTCGTACTAATGATGATTCATTGACGTGGGAACAGGCCAAATCTTATGTAGATCAAGTGTATGATTTAGGTGCCAAAGCTATAAATTTAACAGGTGGGGGTGATCCTATGGTTAGTAAAATTACTCCACGTTTAATAGAATATATTAAGTCATTGGGTATGGATGTTGGTATGATTACTAATGGAACTATATTTACTGATAAGTCTATTGATATAGTAGTTAAAAATTGTACATGGGTTCGAGTTAGTATGGATGGAGGTACACCTCATGTGTATACAGAAATAAGAAAAGTACCAGAACGCCATTTTTATTTAGCTTTAGAAAATATGGCTAAATTAATAAAAAGAAGGGATGAATTGGGGACAAATTTAACTGTAGGTTCTGGATTTTTAACTAGTGAATTAACAACACCCACATTAGTTAAATACGCTGAGTTATGTAAAGAAGCAGGGATTAATTATATTCAAGTTAGACCCTTCCATAATGATTTTGCTATTCCCTATAATATTGAAGAAACTTTAGCTTTACAAGATGATAGTTTTAAAGTATATTATTCTAGTCACAAATATGATTCTTCATATGAAAAACAATACCCTAAATGTTTAGCCCAAACTTTAAGTGGGGTAATTAATGTACATTCAGTTTATTTATGTTGTCATTTTAGAGGTATAGAAACTAAAAAATTAGGGGATTTAAGAGAAAAAAATCTTTTAGAAATATGGGCAGGTAGAAAAAGACAAAATATACTTGAAGAATTAAATCTTGATAAATGTATAGCCCATTGTAGATTAGACCTTGTTAATCGTCAATTAGATGAATTAGTTAATAAACCTGCGGAGCATAAAAATTTTATCTAGCAACCTTGAATAAAGGATATTGTTCCACCATTTTGTATTTGAACTACTGATACTGGGTTTCCATTAGATGATACTGCCCACCCATAATAAAACCCACCTCCATTAAAGGTTTGTGTTGTTGATGAATCTGTATAAACTTTATCATTAATCTGAACATTTGACCATCCTACTCCATCTAAATAATAAAGTGTTGTATTTGTTACTGAGAAACATGCATCTGATACTTTTCCTTCTGGGCTAGTAATATAAGCTTCATTTGGTCTATTATTACTTACTGAGGGTGTTATAGAAGGAGTTAGTGTGAATGATGGTGATGGTGTAACTGAAACTGGTCTAGATAATGATGGACTAGGTGTTGGTGTTAGAGTTGGAGTAATAGATAATGATGGTGAAATTGATATACTTGGTGTTGCACTAGGTGTAATACTAATACTAGGTGTAATACTAATTGATATTGATGGTGTTAAACTTGGTGATATGCTTATACTAGGCGTAACACTTGGAGTTGCTGACATTGTTTTGGTAGGAGATGGTGTTGGGCTCACTCCTGTACTATCAGGTAATACTGTCATTTCATAATCTCCTACACATCTAAAATATACTGATCCTACGGGGACATTCTGGTTTGGTACCCAATCAAATGAAGAAGTTACTCCATATAAAATATATGAAAAAATATAATTTCCATACCCACTCTCAGATGAACTAATTAAACTATGTAAATCAATAGGATTAGAATGAGTTCCTGATGCATATACAGGTGCTCCTTGAGTATAAAAACCATTGACATTTCTTACGGTTTCATATGTAAATGCACCTGAACCAGATAATCTAGTTTCACTAGAGGTATTTGGTGGTCTTAAAAGTGTAAAAGTGTAAGTTTCACCTGATATAAAACCATATTCATTTAAGCTACCAGATCCCCTTAATGCGGGTGCAGAATAATCAGCCATATTTAAATTTTGTTATAAATATATAAAAGAAAAATAAAGACGATGCACAGGAAATTTGGCTACACGGGCTATCTTTCGTATATTTACGTGTTCGAATGGTTCGGGCGTTTAATTAAAATAAAGGTTATATGTTAGATTTAAGTATTCAAGATAAGTTTGATGGTTTAGGTAAAGTAGATGAATTGCGTAATGCGATTGGTGAAAATTATTTAGGTAATAATGAATTACTAAATGTAAGTAAAAATGGTAATCGTTGTATCGTTTTAAGAGATAATCAGAAAGTAAGTGAGCCTAGTTGGTTAACTTGGAATAGAATGTTTTCTTAAAGTAATACACAGGAGGCTTGGCTACCCAGGATAGGGTTCGTATATTCACGGTATATTAATAAATTAAAAATAAAGGTTATGTTAAAATTACAAGAAGTATTAGATTTCATTAAAAATGCAGATCAATTAGAAATAGCTCAAATTACAAGAGTTGCTTCAATCCGAAAATCAGAAGTTAATTATGATGTTAAAGCATCATTTAGAGTAGGAGATGTAGTAGGTATTAACCATAAAAAAGTTGATCCTAAGCAAACTTTTAGAATTATTAAGATTAATAATAAGAATATCAAGGTTCAAGCTAGTGATGTTACCGATGGTAGAGTAGGAGGTATGTTTACAGTTTCACCAGGTTTATTAGTTAAAAAATAATTAAAAGTAATGCACGGGAAGCTTGGCTTCCCGGGAGAGAGTTCGTATATTCACGTATAATAATTAATTAAATAAAGGTCATATGTTAGATTTAAACGCAAGTAAATTTTTAAGTAAAAAAGAGTTAAGTGAAATGGCTCCAAGTATTTTCACAATGACACCTTCAAACGAAGTATCAGAAAAGTATACACATATTCCTACGGAAAGAGTGATTGATGATATGGAGTTATTAGGTTGGAAACCAGTTGATGCTAAGGAAGTTAAAGCAAGAACTAAAAATACACAAGGTGTTCAAAAACACATACTGGTATTTAGAAATGATGATGTTGTAATTAATGGTAAAGATGGGGATACAGTTTATCCTCAAATATTAATTACTAATTCTCATGATGGTAAAAATGCCTTTCAATTTACCGCAGGATTATTTAGAATGATTTGTGAAAATGGTTTAATTATAGCTACAGATGAATTTGCAGATTTAAAAATGCGTCATATGGGTTATACGTTTGAGGATTTGCAAGTTTTAATTAGAGGTATGGTTGAGAAATTACCTTTAACAGTAGAAGCAATGAATAAAATGAAGGAGGTTGAATTAAAGGAAGAAGAAATGTTTAATCTTGCTAAATCGTTTCTTGATATTAGAGTAGAAGGTACGCAAAATACTTTTGATAGTCAAGCAATTGAGGATGTTTTAAATGCTCAACGTAAAAAGGATGAAGGTGAGATGCTTTGGGAAGTGTTTAACAGAGTTCAAGAGAATATTATTGAAGGTAATTTTCAATATAAAACACCATCAGGGAAAGTACGTCAAGCTAGAGTTATTAAGAATTTTAAGCAAGACCAAGATGTGAATAAAAAGATGTTTAGTAAAGCTTTAGAATTCGTAGCATAATGGAAAGGATAACAAATAAAGTAGCGGAGGGGCTTATCCCCCTTCGTGAAAATTATGGAAATACGGATTTAGAATACGCTAAATATTTTACATTAACACCTAGCGCAAAAGGGGAGGGATGGGAAGATATAACGTATTATACGGATAAAAAATATGGGTTATATGCTGATAGAGGTATAGGGGATCAATGGGTATATGTATTATCTAACCCCTCATCTCCTGGTTTATTAAAAATAGGATATACTAAAAAATTACCTGAAGAACGAGCTAAACAAATATCATCAGCTACAGGTGTTGCTTTACCTTATAAGGTAGAATGGGCATATCAATGTTTTAATGGTGAAATTGTTGAAAGAGAAGTACACCATAAATTAAAAGCACAAAGAATAAATAATAATAAAGAATTTTTTCAAATTAGTTTGGAGGAAGCAAAAGAAGTAATTAACTTAATAGGAAATAAATTTAAATAGAATGAAAGAAATAAAATTAACCCCAGAACAAATTCTAAATAATCAAAAATCAGAATTAATTAATGATTTAATAGCAACCACAACGGTTATGGATGAATTATGGAGATACCACCCAGAAAATCCTAATAAACAGGATGTTATTAAAGAATATAAGGTTTTAGAAAAAATAAAATCGGGGATTGAGGAGGAATTATCAAAAATAGAATAAGATAATTACATATGTATAATTGATGAAAGACTTTAATGCTAAAATAGTTGAGAAATATGGTTATAAAGCTAACCGTAAAGGATTTTTTAAGGAATGGCAAGAATTAACGGCCTCTATAAAAGATTCTAGAGATATTAGATTTGATGATGCAGCTGAATTAGCTTATAAACAATTAAAAGTCCAAGGGAGTGAATAAAGATAAAATTTTTGAATTATTTGATAGTAATGATGCTACAATGGAAAAGGGTAAGGATTTAATTAATTTTAATACTACTCCATACTATAAATTGGGTATGTTTACTAAATTAATTGTTAACCATTTTGTATTCCATCATAAACTACTAAAATTTCTTCAAAAGGAACAACCTTCCTATAATTCTGAATCTACTAAAGAAGCTTCTTCTTATGTGGTTTTTAATAGAGCCTGGAGTTATATTAAACAAATTAATATACAAGATAAAAATCATATACTTGCTATATTGGAATTTGACCCTAAAATATTAGATAAAACTTTAAAGAGTGCAATACAATATTTTGAAGAATGTGAAGAGTACAAAAAATGTGCGCATATATTTAGCATTCAACAAATCTTAAAAGAAAGAAAAAAATAACTAGGTTTATATATTACTTCCATGTACCTTGGTACCACAGGGTTTTTGGAAAAATGGGGGAATAAGGGGTTAGAAACAAGGCAATAACAAGGGGCAAGTAAATGTCCGTTTTAAACATAAGCAAGTCATGAGAAATAGAAATTTATTATTTAAAAAATTAGAAAATTTAGAAACAACATTAATTACACTTAATTCAATTGTAAACCGCCAGGCACCTATTGAAACTTACAGGAGTAATATTGTCAAAGCCCAATCATTAGTAGAAGAAATACAAGATATGGTTGAAAGAGAACCTATGGAGTCTAATGAAATTAATAGAACAAGAACATAAATAAATAAATTAAGGTTATGAAATTATCAGCAGAGCAAATCCAAGCTAATTGGGTAGAATTTAATAGTAATATCGAAGAACATATTACAGGAGATCGTAAACAAAAATTACTTGATTTCTATCAAAAATATGAAGACCGTATTATTTTAATGCCAGCATCACATAAGAAAGAATACCATTCAGCATTCCCAGGTGGGTATGTAGATCACGTTAATAGAGTTGTAAAAGCAGCTTTGTCCATGTCCGCTGTATGGGAAGGATTTGGTTGTGATATGACGACATTTACCCAGGAAGAATTGGTATTTTCGGCGATTAACCATGACCTAGGTAAAATGGGAGATGAAGAACATGAATCATACATCCCTCAGACTGATCAATGGAGAAGAGATAAATTAGGTGAAGAGTATATGCACAATAAGAAAATTGCATTTGCTGCTGTACCAGATAGAGGATTATTTTTATTACAATCACATGGGATACAATATACATTTAATGAAATGTTAGCCATCCAGACACATGATGGTTTATATGATTCAGCTAATGAAAAATACCTAAAATCTTTCATGCCAGAAACAAAACCTCGCACATCATTGCCATTTATCTTGCACCAAGCTGATATGATGGCCGCACGTATTGAATTTGAAATAGAATGGTTGCCAAAGTTTACTCAAAATAGCGTGGATGCCCCAAAGAAAAATTATACATTAACGGGCAACATAAAGTCATCAAAGACTAAAGCACTCAATACCATTTCAAGTCCTGGGTTAAAGAATATGTTAGACAGTTTATGATATTAGAAGTAATAATAGGAATTATAAGTTTATTAGTCGTTATCTTAGGATATACGACTTTTAATCTTTTAAGAAAAAATGAAAAAGCAGAAGATATTATTCTTTCTCAAACTGAATTCTTGCAAAAATTATCCTCACAAATTGATGAATCCCAAAAACAATTAGAAAAAATTGATGAAGCAGGGACATTTAAAAGTGATGATGAAATTGGTTGGTTCTTTAATGAAATATTAAAACTCCAGAATGACCTTTCAAGGTTTAAAATCGACCAATAAATTATGGAACCCATTAAAAAAAAACGAAGGAAAAAAAGTAAAAATTACTTTACCCAAGATACTGAAGATGCTATAGTGTTATATAATAATACTAAAGATTCAGAAATTAGATCTAAAATATACGAACGTGATATCCATTTCGCGTTTTTTAAACTTACCCAGAATATAATTCATACTTTTAAGTTTTACCATACTGAAGTAACAGAATTAGAACACCTTCAACATGAAATAATTACGTTTTTATTGTCTAAAATGCATTTATTTGACCCAACTCGCGGAGCAAAAGCATATTCATATTTTGGTACAATAGTAAAACGTTGGTTAATATTATACAATACTAAAAATTATAAGAAAAAAATTAATAAAGTAGGTGTAGATGAATTGTCTAAAGAGGGTTCATCCCATGTTTATAGTATAGGAGATGATAGAATTAAAAGTGATTTAGATAAATATGTTGATATCTATGTAAATCATGTTGAAAATAATATATTTGAGTTATTTCCAAAAAAGAATGATGCCCAAATAGCTGATGCCATTTTAGAGTTATTTAGAAAAAGAGAAGATTTAGAAGTATTTAATAAAAAAGCACTTTACATTTACATAAGAGAAATGGTAGATGTAAAAACCCCTAAAATTACTAAAATAGCTGATCAACTCCACCATATATTTAAATCACAATATATATTCTTTTTAGAAAACGGTTATACTAGATTCTAAACCCCTTCTATATCCATATTTATAACAAAATTACATTATGGGATCATTAGATAGTGTTGTATTTGGAAATAAAAAATTTTCTAATATCTTAGAAGAGATATACAACAATCAAAAAAAGAAAGAAAAACAAATATCAGGTTTAATATCTGAACTTAAGCCTCTTATTAATGATATTGGTGATGCTACTTTAATTGTACCACTTATTAAAGAATACATGGATATTGGCGTTCGTAACGATGAACAATTAATTAAAATGGCAACCATAGTACAGCGTGCGCTTAATAATAGTTCTAGCGATGATTCAATGGGTATTACAGATGAAGAAAAACAACAATTAATGGCAGAGTTAGATAAACTTAACGAAAACTTCGAAGAGAAAAAGGATGAATAAAAAAGGCTTTTCTGCTTTAAGTGGTAATTTAAATCCTACACAAGGGTCATCAACTCCTAGCATAAATGGATTAGTTTCTAGTGTTAGAGTAGTAGATATTATATTAGATAACCAACACCCCCTATTTGAGGTTTATGGTGAGTGGAATGGTATTGGTACTATTATGTGTGAAGATGTTACTATAAACCAGTTTGATAAAAAAGATTTAACAACTGCAACCCCTTTATTACCCTATTTAAAAAATTATCCCTTAGTTAATGAAATAGTATTGTTATTTAGTTTACCTAGTAGAAATATGGGTACTGGTGGAAAAAAGAATGAATATTATTACTTAAACCCAGTTAATCTTTGGAACCACCCACACCATAATGCATACCCCAGCTCAATAAAAAACACTGATATACCAAATCAGCAACAAAAAACTTACCAAAATATAGAGGCAGGATCTGTTAGGAGAATAACAGATGAATCAACAGATATAGAATTAAACTCTCCAATAGCTGAACCAGGTACTAATGGAGGTACTTTTACAGAAGAATTAAATATTCACCCTTTATTACCCTTTACAGGTGATAATACTTTTGAAGGAAGGTTTGGTAATTCTATACGTTTAGGAAGTACTTCAAAAACCAAAAATATTTTATATAAAAATAATTGGTCTGAATTCGGTAATAATGGTAACCCTATTACAATTTTAAGAAATGGACAATCACCTGATAGCTCAGATGAAGGTTGGATACCTGTTATTGAAAATATAAATAAAGATTTATCTTCACTATATTTAACTTCTAACCAAAAAATACCTTTAATTTCAGAATTTAGATCATATCCTGCTATTACAGGAGTACAACCTGAAACCCTAGGTAGTTATAATAAACCTCAAATTATATTAAATTCAGGGCGTTTAGTATTTAATTCAAATTTAGATAGTATTTTAATAAATTCCCATGTTCATATTGGGATATCTGCTGTAGAAGATATAGGTTTGTTTTCAAGAAAAGGTAATGTAAATATAAGAGGAAATAATGTAAAATTAGGAGGGGTAAATGCAACCGAAGCTTTAATACTAGGAGATACATTTATGACACAGTTTGGAGCGTTATTAGATGCTATGAATTTTTTAGCTGAAGCTATAATAGAAGAACCTAATCTATCAGTTAGTGCTCCTATGGCAGATAATTTAAAATTGATAATTGAAGGATTTAAAGGACAATTAGGAATAATGTTATCTAAAACTGTTCAAACTACATAAAATGGCTACAGAAGCAATAATATTAAAATTAGCAGAAGAATTTTTAGGGAGTGCTAAAGGTAAAAAACTCTTTGGGGAGGAAATCCCAACTGAAGCTATAAATAAACAAATTCAATCTATAGCAACTAGAGCGGAATTAACTGAATCTGAACTAATGGGTTTAGGTTTTGTAACCGCTGCTAAACAGGGTATAGCACAAGCTAATGTAATAAGATCACAAGCTGATATAATAAATAATACTAATAATATACCACCTGAAGAATTAAGGAAAATAGGAGTACAATATGCTAATAATCAGGGGATTGAAATTAAAGATCTTACTGAAGAAGAAATAGTAAACTATGGTAAAGAACAATTTGTTCAATTTGCTACTGGGTATACTGATGCTATTGATTTTGCTAGTTTAGATATAGATTTACCAAATCTAGCAGGACAATTTCCTGAATTAAATTTAAATCTTTTTGGTGGAGGTTTGTCTAGAGAAGAAAGAGCTGCTAGAAGAGCTGCTAGAAGACAAAGAAGGAGAGATAGAAGAGATGATTTTAGGGATGCAGTTGAAAATGCTAAAGCTGAAATAAGAGCTTTAATTCGTAAACAACAACGAGATTATACTCCAACATTAAAAACATATCTTGTAAGTGGTAAAGTGTATGGTGAACAAGCAGAATTAAATTACAAATGGAAAAGAATAGATGATGATCAAACACTATCAGAATCCGAAAAAAGATCTAAAAAATTAGATGTTACTACAAGTGAAGCTGATGGAGCATTTGGTGGGGTAAAAATCTCAGCTGCTTACCTTCAATTGCCTGATAATTTTACTCCTTTAAATGATGAATTAAATGAAAGAGTAAGTATTGATTCTCCAGATCCTGAATACAATGATTCAACTTTTTCATCAAAAAATGTTTTACCTACAGTAAATGCTGATGTAAGAGAAATAAATCCTTTAGATTTAGCTGAAGGTGTAGAATATTTTCCATATCCTAACACATTAATATTACCACCTTTTCGTATAGATGGTAGGATGTTTATGGATATAAGTTTATATACCTTAAAACTTGAAAATTTAACAGCAAAAGAAATTCAAGCTTTATCACCTAGTGAAAGAAGAGAATATAGAAGAAATGAGGGTGACCAAATAAAAGCAGCTAGACTTGAAGAAAGAGAAGAACTTCAAGAAATAAATTTTGAAGCTACAACAAGCCCCGTAGATGGAAGTTTTAATATTAGTATAAGAGTACCTGTTTTACCTGTAAATGAACGAGCTCTACTTAATTTATATTTAGTTTACACTAAGTCAGGTTACATTCCCAAGTATCAACCTATTTTAAATAGAGATAGAACAGTTAAAAGTGATTTATCTACAATTAAAATTACATCAATAGATGTTGAAGTAGAAAGAGCTAAACTACAATATCAAAATGCATCTAATATGGTGCTAAATAAAGCAAAGGTATTAGGTTTATCTGTAATAGAAGCTGCTTTAATTCAAAGAAGAAAATCTGTATTAAGAATAACTAATATAATTAAACGTACTTTATTTCCGGTACTTTTAGGATTACTTATAGAATTTGGTATAACAGCTCTAATTCAAAAGAAACAAAAAACTTGCCCTACTCCTTCTAGATTAAAAGATGTAATAGCTAGAAGAAATAAAGTAGTTAGACAATTAAATAATATCTATAAAGGTATAGCAGTAAATACTGGAATAGCAGCAGCGGCTTTAGTACTAGGTGCAGCGCTTAAATCAGGTAGAATATCAATAGAGGGATTACCAATTCCACAAGCAATAGGTCTCCCCCCAGCTAAAGATTTTGGTGGTTTAATTTCAGCACAAACAACAGCTTTCCAAAACAAATTTACAGGTATAATTACTTTATTAAAAGAATTAGAAGAACAAAATAAAGAATTAAATCGAGAATTATTAGTAGCATTATTATTTGCAGTTGCTGGATCTATTTCTGCTTTAGCTCTATTAAAAGCTATTGATGGTTTAACTGAAGAATGCACTGAGGATACTAACATTCAATTTGAAAGTTTATCTCAAGAGTTAATTGATTTAGGTCAAGAACAAGAAGAAGATGGAGAACCTGTAGTATCTAATATTAATGGTTTTGAACTTTCTGTAGAAACAGAAACAAATACTATAGGAGATTTAAAAAGAAGATTTGCAGTTGCAAAAGATTCTAGAGGAACAACATTATTAAAAGGAGAACCATCGTTTAGTTCAGTAGATCAAATATTAATAGATGAATTAGTATTTTACATTGAACAAAACGATTTAAAAGCAGTTTAAGTTAATATTTATAATAAATCATTGCATATGAAAATTAGTCAATTAAAAACTATAGTAAAAGAAGCAGTAAAAGAAGCCATTCAAGATGAATTAAAAGATATTCTTCTAGAAGCAGTTCGTGCTCCAAAACAAACAGTTTATGAAACCCTTGGTACTTCTCAAACAACGGTAGCGCCACCAAGCCCTATGAATCCCGTAATGAAAAACACTTCTATGCCTCCTAGTGATAAAATAGCTATGAGAGAAAGCATACAGAATGTATTAGGAGGAATGATGCCTGGGTCAAATGGTACAATGTCAGCAACAACAAATAATATACCTTTACAAGTAACAAACGCTGATACTGCAGGTCCAAATGGAAAATTACCTGAAGGAAATGTATCCATGGAACAAATTATGGGGTTAATGAATAAAAGATAATTAAATGGCATTTGGAGAAAGAAGAATATTTCCGGTTGATTTAAATACTAGAAGGGCTGTGGGTATTAACCTCCCCCTTAATGGAGATGCTGTCTTTGACCCAAACTATACTACTAAAGAAGCAATAAAAAGTAATTTAATTAATTATTTATTAACAAACCCAGGAGAAAGGATAGCTAATCCCCTTTTTGGCGCGGGTTTAAGAGAATTTATATTTACTCAAATCGCTAAAGAAAATTTAGATTTTCTAAAAGAAGACATACAAGATAAAATAACAGCAGAATTTGATGATATACAGTTAGATAGTATAATAATAACTGAAGAGGCGGATTATAATACTGTAAAAATACAAATTGATTATTCAGTACCAAATACTAATATCAATGATAATTTAATATTAAATTTTGCGTAAATAATGGCAATTAACAGAAACATAAATTATATTAATAAGGACTTTGCAGATTATAGATCTCAACTTATTAATTTCTCACAAACATATTTCCCTAATACTTACTCAGATTTTGATGCAAGTTCTATAGGAATGATGTTTATAGAACAAGCTTCTTATGTAGGGGATGTTCTTTCATTTTATCTTGATAACCAAGTACAAGAAACTTATTTACAATACGCTAGACAAAATAATAATATATTTGAACTAGCTTATATGTTTAATTATAAACCAAAAGTAACAGGTTTAGCTACAGTTGATATTGATTTTTACCAATTACTCCCAGCTAAAACACTACCATCTACAGAAATTGTTCCTGATTATGATTATTCCCTATTTGTAGGGGCAAACACTACAGTATCAACTAGATTAGGTGGAAATTATATTATAGAAGATCCTGTAGATTTTACAGTTTCTAGCTCCCAAGACCCTACAACGGTTAGTATAGCACAAATTTCTTCAGGTAACCCAACTTATTATTTACTTAAGAAAACAAGAAAATCCACCTCCGGAACCATTCAAACTACAACTTTTACTTTTGGGGATTTTCAAGAATTTCCAACTGTAGATATTAATAATGGTAGTATATCTCATATAATAGATATATTTGATACAGACGGAAATGAATACTTTGAAGTAGATCATTTAGGACAAGAATTAGTTTATACTGCATTAAAAAATAGTAATACTAATGATCCTAATAATTACCAAGATAGTGATGATGCTCCTTATCTATTACAAACTAAACAGGTTCAACGTAGATTTGCAACAAGATTTAAATCAGATTCTCAATTACAAATACAATTTGGTTCAGGTAACCCCTCAGATACTGATGAAGAAGTTACTCCAAATCCAAAAAATGTAGGTTTAGGATTACCATTTGAAAGAAACAAATTAACAACAGCTTATAGCCCAACTAATTTTATTTTTACAAATACTTATGGTGTTGCTCCTACTAATACCACATTAACAGTAAGATATTTAACTGGTGGTGGTGTTACATCGAATGTACCTGCTAACTCATTAATAGTACCACTTACAAGTGGGGTTAAATTTTTAGCAAGTAGTTTAAATGCATCTACTGCTCAATATATTTTTGATTCCTTTGCAACTAATAACCCAGATGCCGCTACTGGAGGACAAAATGGAGATACACTATTAGAAATTAGACAAAATTCATTATCTAATTATAATACTCAACTTAGAAATGTTACAGCAGATGATTATTTAATTAGAGCTTTAAGTATGCCTCCTAAATATGGTGGAGTAAGTAAAGCATTTATACAAAAACCATTAGTAAATAATACAGGTGCAGATTTAGATTTATATGTTTTAACACAAAATACTAATAATAACTTAATTACTACTTCAACAACATTAAAAAATAACTTAAAAGGTTATTTAAACCAATATAGAATGATAGGAGATACTATCTCTATAAAAGATGGTTTTGTAGTTAATATAGGTATTGAATTTGAGGTTATTATTTCACCCAACTATAATAACAATGAAGTATTAAATGCTTGTATCACTAGATTAATTAACTATTTTAATATAGATAATTGGCAAATTAATCAACCAATTATTATGAGAGAATTATATAGTATAATTGATAATATTCCAGGCACACAAAGTGTTAAAAATGTTTTGATTGTAAATAAAACAGGAACCAATACCGGATATTCCGAATATGCTTATGATATTAATGGTGCAACTCAAAATGGAGTAGTATACCCATCATTAGACCCTTGTATATTTGAGGTTAAATACCCAACAGACGATATTCTAGGAAGAATAGTAACATTATAAAAAATGGCAGTATATAAATTATTCCCAATTCAAGACGCTTCACTATATTCATTTTATCCCTTTATGAATACAGGGATAGATGCTATTATGGAAGTTGGAAACTTAAATGTAAATTACAACCCAGTACCACAAGTATCAAGATTTTTAGTTCAATTTGATCAAAGTCAAATTACAAATATTATTAATACTAAAGTAGGTACTTCGAAACCCTTTAATAGTGATTTAAAGTGTTTTATAGCTCAAGCTCAAGGGGTAGTAATGAAAACAGATGTAGAGGCCTATGCCGTATCAGGTTCATGGGACAATGGCTCAGGTACATATTTAGATTCACCTTTAACTACTAATGGTGTAAGTTGGGCATCAAGAAATTTTTCAGGAAGTGGTAACTGGTTATTTACTGGTTTTAATACTTATGTAACAGCTTCTTGGTCAGGCAGTAATAATATAGGTGGGGGTAATTGGTTTACAGGATCAAATGATCCTAATAATACTAATTTAACCCCATATCAAACTTTTAATTTAAGAACTGAAAAAGATATAAAATTAGATGTAACAGATATTGTTAATGTTTGGTATTCTAGTTCTAATTCTATAGGTGGTTATACTGATATTGCAAATGAAGGATTTATAGTAAAATGGGAAGATGCTGTTGAATTTAGCACAGAAGATGCAATTCAACCTATAATGCAATTTTATACTGTAGATACTAATACTATATATCCTCCTGTTTTAGAAATAAAATGGGATGACCAATCATTTGAAACTGGTAGCTTAAATGAAATAAATTCTACTGATTTATTTGTAGCACTAGACAGTAATCCTGGGGTATTTTACTCAGAAAGTATAAATAGATTTAGATTAAATGTACGTCCTGAATTTCCAATTCGTACTTATCAAACAGCCTCTTTATTTACAACTAATAATTATTTAAACAGTAGTTCACTATATGCTGTAAAAGATTTAGATACCAATGAATTTGTAATTAATTTCGATGAGGATTACACTAAAATAAGTTGTGACCCTATAGGAAATTATTTTGATATTTACATGAATGGTTTAGAACCAGAAAGATATTATAAAATTTTAATTCAAACAACCATCAGTGGCAGTACAATAGTAAAAGATGATCAATATTATTTTAAAGTAGTTAATGGATAATGACTAACCCAGAAAAAAAAGTAAACCTTCTTAAAACTGTATTTGGTAAATCTGAATATCTAAGAACAATAGATACTTCCTTTACTGAATTGGGAGTTAATACTATTGCCGAAGAAATTGAGGCACAACCAAGTATAGAGGAATTTTTTACTATGTATAATACTCTTTTTTATGATATACCAGCTGAAGGTTCAACTAATTCACACAAATTTTTAGTAGAACAAAGTGGTGAATATATTAACTTTGAAGATAATATAGAAGAAATACAAGCTTTAAGAGCGGAAATAGCAAATTTAAGAAGAGAAAATTTAAATTTACAAGTAAATAATTTAAAAGATTTAGGTGGAGAGGGATTAGAAGAAGATATAGCTAGTTTAGAAAAACAAATTCAAACTGTTAATGATCAACAATTAGCCGCTGCTAATCAAATTCAAACAACTGCTAATTCACTTAATACAACAACACAGCCAAAAGAAGCAACGAATACTTCAGCTGTAGGATATTTTGATTCATAATATATGGAAGAAGAAAATAACATTGAAATATATCAAGTAGATTCTACTACTTTTGAAAAAGAAACATATTCAGTTTCTGATACTAAACTAATGTTAAAAGTTAGTCAGGATACTGACTTCGATTTAGATAGAGATTATATTGAATTTTATGTTTATGATGAAAATAAAAAATTATTATATCCTGAAGATGTAATTCCATTAAATAGTTTTAATGTAAGACAAGGAGACATATTACTTGATCCCCCTAATGATTTAAAATCTTTTGGGTTTGATATAGGAAGATATTATATATCATATAATTTTTATAGAAAAAGAGTAGCATCATCCCCCAACCTTAAATATTATATAAAAGAAATATCATCTAATAGGACTGAAATTAGATTAGCTAGTAATGCTATATCTAACCAAGCCATAGCTACAGGTGCTGAAACATTTACTTCTTATAGAAATTTATCTGGATATTTTGTAGATTTTGCTTTAAATTTTGGAGGTAATAATACAATTATTGCTAATAATTTACAATTAGATACATCTAATGCTGGAGATAGTACTTTACTAATAAAATTATATGAGCCATTACCTGCTGAATATAGTACTAAAAGCCAATGTTGGATAGTAGAATCATTATCACTTCCCCAATCATACGAAGTATTTTTTCCATTTGTTCCTGTATCAAATGACTCATCAATATTCATATCAGGTCCTAACCTTAATTTAAATATAATAGGAGAATCAGGTGAAGCAGGTCAATTATATTCTTATAATACACTTTTAAATTCTGATGTTACAAGTTCAACAGCACAGCTTAAAAATTTATTAGATTCTAAAGAAATTAATATTAATGTTGACTATTCAGATTATTCACAATTTATAAATTTTAGCTCAGCTCAAACAAGATTAGAAAATTTTTATTATAAAGTAGGACTAATACAGTCAGCAAGTAATCAATTATCTCAAAATCTTGGAAATATAGCAGGAGCAACCACTGGAACAGCAGCATATAGTTCTAGTAAAGCAGCCTTAACTTCTACTATTGATAGTACAATAAATAACTTTGATGGGTATGAATACTTTCTCTACTTTAATAGTGGATCTAAATATTCCTATCCAAAATCAGATACTGAACCACCATTTACTTTATATAGTACAGGAAGTACTGAAGTATTACAATGGATAGGTAGTGCAGATTCAACTTCTCCATATTACGGAGGCCAAGCATTATCCGCCTCTAACTATGATCAAGATAATCAAGATTGGTTATATTGGTCAATACCAGAATATTTAAGGAGTGACCCAGATAATGTTAAATATGAACTTTATTTAGACATGGTAGGCCAACATTTTGATAATGTTTGGTTATATACAAAAGATATTACTGAAAAATATAATACAGATAATAGAATAAATTTTGGTGTATCTAAAGATATAGTAGCACAAGCTATTAGAGACTTTGGGGTTAAATTGTACTCAAACAACTTTAATACTGATGACTTATTTACTGCATTTTTAGGATTAACCCCATCAGGTAGTTTATTTCCATTCCCCAATATAACGGGTTCAATAGGTGGGCAAGTTGATACACCTACTGGGTATGAGTACATAGATACTAAAATATCATCATCGAACGATGTGATACCCTTAGACGATACTAATAAGCGTTTATATAAGCGTATTTACCATAACATACCTTATTTATTAAAAACAAAAGGTACAATAGCAGGTTTAAGAGCATTAATTACTTCTTATGGTATCCCAGATACTATGTTAAGGATTAATGAATTTGGGGGAAAAGATAAAAATGAAAATACTAATTGGGATTTTGAACAAAATGTATTTAACTATGCATTTAACACAGGCCCCAATTCATTAAATTTCTTAACATCTTCTTTTAATATTAATACTGATTTTGGATCAACAGACCCAAGTAATAATTCAGTAGGTACAGTACAACTTAGATTTAAACCTAATGAAATCCCAACAGGATCAGATAACTTACCAAACCCCTTAATTTATTATTCTCAATCTTTATGGGCAACAGATAATACTACAGTTAACCCCTTTGATAATCCTAGTACTGCACTTGTTTTAGAATATACAGGTTCAGGTTTTATAACAGGTTCTTATTCTGGGTCTGCTCCTAGCGAATATGATACTTGGGGTACTTTAAAATTCTTCCCAGATGTAATATATAACCCTTCTGTTAGTGTAGATGTATTTGCTCCATTTTTTAATGGTGGTTGGTGGTCAGCACAATTAGTATATGATAACTTATTATCTGAAGCAACATTATATGCTGCAAATCAAATTAATGGAGAAGTTGGTTTTAGTGGGTCGGCTACAGTTAATGGTATAGATTCTAGATCATGGAATGAGAGTAAAATAGCTACTTTAAATCATTTTGATTTTGTTAATGTAAACTTAAAAAGTTATAAACAATTTACAGGTTCATTTCAAGAATTAAGATACTGGGGTCCACAACTTAGTGAAAGTGTTTTTTATGATTATGTAGTTAACCCCTATTCTGTTCAAGGAAATGATATAAACTCAACCCCAAATACATTAGCTTTTAGAGCTGATTTAGGTACGGAATTAAACACATCAAGTTTACTTTCTATTCACCCTAGAATAACGGGTTCTGCTGTTCAAATTACCCAATCTTTTGATGAAACAGGTAATGTTGGAAGTGGGTTTATAATTACAAAATCATCTACACCCTTATTTATTGAAAATGTAGAAAAAATATATGAAAACCAAGTAATAGCAGGTATAAAAAATAGAGTATCAGATAACATTCAATTACATACTTTAAACCTTCCTGAACCACCTTCAGGATCAGATGCAGATGTTGTAGTATTATCTGCATTAGAAACTATCCAACAAGAAAGTTTTGAAAGTGGAAGTTATAGCCCAAAAGCTGACTACTTAGAAGTTGCTTTTTCACCTTCAAACGAAATAAATGATGACATTAATGCCCAAATTGGGTATTTTAATATAGGAGAATATATAGGTGATCCAAGACAAATGTTATCATCTTCATTAAGTTACCCTGATTTAGACCATTTAAGAGATGATTACTTTGAAAAATATTTTCAGAACTATGATGTTAATGATTTTGTTAGGTTAATAAAATTCTTTGATAATTCATTATTTCAAATGATTAAAGATTTTACTCCCGCTAGGACTAGTTTAGCTTCTGGTATAGTAGTAAAACAACATATTTTAGAAAGAAATAGACAAAGACAAGCCTTAGTAAGTCAATCACTACACGACTTCTCAGGTTTAATTAAACCCTTTCCTAGAGACTACAATACAGGATCAGGAGATACAGGAGCATATGAATACATTAGTGGTTCTTCAATTTACAGATTTAGTGGAGGTACTGGAGGGTCTTTTGAAAGATATAATGGATTAAATACATCACCATCACAATCAATTTACGGTTTATCTAATAATTACTTTTTAACACAAAGTTATAGTGAATCTATAGAGGGTTCAGTTGCTAATACCTTAAATAATAGTGGTTCATTTGTTGGGTTTGGAAAAACTATAGTTGATTCCCAACATGAATTTTATGATGGAGAATTTAGTGGTTCTAATATACAAGTAGTAACCCAATCTTTAAACCCAGGATGTGATCCTTATTTAAGAGTAGTAGATACGCCTATAAACTTAAACCCTTTATTTTTCTCATTATCAGAAAATATTAATGATTCTACAGTTTCTTTAGTAACATTTGCTCAAAGGAGCAATTATCCAAAAACTGGGGATGTTTGGATAGGTTATACTTTTAACCCAACCACAGCACAAAGTGAAGTAACATCATTAAAATTCCCATCAATTGATTTAAATGGTAATTTTATACGAGATTATATAGATGATTCTAATACAATTGAATTATTCTTCCCAGAAGGTATTGCTACTTATTATATCAATGGTGTAGATAGATTTGCAAATGGAGTATATGTAACTGTTGATAATACACAAGGAGATTATAATATTACATCATCTGCAAATGGGGGATCCGAAAATTGGAGTTTAAAAGTTAATGGAAATTATAATACTAGTACTACAGTAAATACTGAAAGCGCTGATAATATTCAACAAGGAGTTTTTGTAAACCCAACAAAACAATTTCAAAACCAAGTATTTTATAATTGGAATGGAACTATTGATGACGAATTAAAATATTTTAACTCCGGAGCCCCAGCAAAAAACCCTTCAGTTATATTAAATACTCCTGATTTTATTTCAGGTTCTTATAATATACCTAATTCTTCTAATGTTCCATGGTTTGTAAGTGCTTCTATAGTATATAGTTCCTCAAATACAACTTTTGATGGGGGTGGAGAAATTTCTGGAATATATCATAGAGGGACTAGTTACCTATTATCAGCATATGATCAATCACAAGTAGTTGGTGTAAGTGGAGTTACAGGTTTTCAACTAGCCCCAGCTCCAACAACTGTAGATTTAAATAGTAGTATTTTCCAAGACAATATAAATAACCTCCTTCCTGGTAATTCAGGATCAGGAGACCCATCTTTAATCCCTCTTACTACACTTGGGGGTCATCCTAGACCTAAAGTGGGTATTACATCTTCTATAGAATTTAAATTTCCAAACTTCCAACTAGAGGGTGAAGTACCTACTACATCCTTTAAATCAAACTATACCCCATTTTCTGGATCTGGTCTAGATGCATCAAATTTAGATTTTCCAATAGCTGGAAATGCAACAACCATAACTAGAATAACTTTAGCTAATTCTGACCTTGATGGGACAGCACAGATAGATGTAAATAATCTAGAATATTATGCAGCCCAAAACCCACAAAACAATCCACTAGGGTCTGGTCAAGTTGATGCCGTAACAATAACAGGCCTTTCAGTAAGGCCAAGGATTAAATTTAATGCTTCTTCAAACTTAAATATAACCTCTTCATGGCAGTATGCAACTGTTCCTATAACCGCTACTTCAATTTGGACTACAGTAGGAGCTTCTTCAGATACTACAAGTACAGGTAATGGATCTGGGGAATGGTTTGTTAATCAATTACAATACACTAATTTAGGTGCTTTTATACCTGCTGATGATTTTTGGTACTTTAGACCAGTTATAAAAAGCCCGGCATCATTATTTAGTTATACTATGACTGAGTGGGAATTAGATGTTAATTTTACCTGTAATACTCTTTATGATACGGGTCAGTATTTCCAAGAATCTCATACAATAATAGATGCATTAAACACCACAGGTCAGAATGGGAGTAATAATGAGATGTTCCCTTCATCAACTATATTTGGTGCTTTTGGAACTGGAGACATCCAAGTCCATTTAAAAGTAACAGGTTCACTTCCTAATGGGGTAGGTTATGAAAGATTAATTACTAGCTCTAACGCTTTAACTGGAGTAACTATGGCCCCAGGTATTGAATTTACATTTCCTGATAGCCCTATTGAAATATATGAAGATAATGCATCATCAAAATCTACTAGAACAGACACAGGGTCTATGTACTTTATAGAATATTCTGGGAGTAATTACAGCCCAGGTACAGGTGGAGATGGTCTTTCATATTTTACTGCTGATTTAGTAAATGGTGGAGAATCATCAACAGAACTATTATTTACATCATCATTTCAAGATGCTACCCTAGGATATGACCTTACAGGATCATTATATGTCAGTAAAGGTAATGCAAGAAATAATTCTACTTTTGGATCAAATATTTTAGAAAAGCAGTTTGTTATTGATAACGAAGCTCAAAATGGAGTTAGAGTTAATTTATCTGGAAGTTTTTTATATGAATTTTTGGATAGAGATACTTTTAGATTAGGAGTTAGTGCTGCTAAAAATTTCTCTTCTGGATTTGAAATCCAAGAATATACTATGAGTTTCTTTCCATCAGAATCAGTTAACACATTAAGTACACTAACACCTCCTATAGAATACAATAATTATGGAGCTCCAATTTCAACCGGGTTATATTTACCTACTTTCTTTGGAGAAGGAGTATTACCGTTTAATAGAGCATTAGATTGTCAACCATTATTAAACAACTATAATACTCAAAGATCTAATAGTTTTATAATGGAGGTAGATTATTCAAATGTTACAGGATCAGTTATCCCCTCTAACATAAACCAAATATTAGACAATACAGCTGCTAAGGCAAAAATACCAGATTCAAACTATACTTCACCTAAAGTAATTAACCCAAGATATGATGGGGTAAAATCTACGTGTGCTTTAATAAATGAATGGAATATAAAAGATACAGGTACTTATGGTAAATTACCTAATATAGAATTACGAGATGCATTTTTCGGGTACTTTAATGATTTATCTGATGATTATCCTAACATAAATGGTTTAACTAGAGTTAATTTAAATTTCTTAGTAGATGAACAAAGTAATGCATTACCCCCATCTTTACCTTCTATAGGAATACCAACTTTATTATCAACATTCCCTGTAGAAGAATTAACTTCTATAGCAGTACAATCAGGAAGTTCACAATATAAAGTTTTAGGGGATAATGTTCCAGTAAAACATTTATTAAAGTATTATGAGCCTATAATGTATTCTCAAAATTCAGCTCACAATTTTACTAATAATATACAACTTTCAGGTTCAGGATATGTTTCTAGATATGATAATGATGATGAAAATTCTCAAATATTTCAACAATTTACAGCACAAGGAACAGCTTCTGTAGATCAATCTCAACCCGTTCAAAATATAAGTTATTATATTGATCCTAGTGAACAAGTAACACAAAATCCACAAAATTCTGAATACCCATCTGGAACAGTAACTAATCCATGGGCACAAGGAGGAAACAACTCAGCTAAATACCCAACAACAGTTTGGAGTACTAGTGCCGGTGCTGATTTACCAAATGCACAAGTTGTAAGTATGAAGCATTCAGTTTTCACAACTTATGTTTCTGAAACAAAGAAAACTAGAGATGAATTAAGATTTGAAATACATGCATATACAGGAAGTAATGATAATACTGAAATATCATTCAATTTAGAAGATATAGAATGTAGAGTATACACTGAAGATGGAAAAGTAACTAATATTGGAAGTGCTCTAGATTATGGATGGTTTGATGTTAAAAATATTGTTGAATGGAGAAAAAGAAAAACAAGTCTTAAGTCATTAAAAGATGCTTATTCATCTAGAAATAGATGGAGAGCTACAAGAATACCAATACCTACCGGAGGAATTAAAGTTTCAGCTGATTGGGAAATGTATGATACTCTTTTTGATAGAGGATTAATGAGAGAAAGAAAACCTAAAAATGGTTCAGGAGTAATAGCATTAGAGTGGATAATTACATTAAATACTGGTAATTATACAATTAAAACTAATGATGATATTAGATTTAAAATAGACGGTTCATTTAAAAATGCTAGAGGGGGGTATAGACAAGGTTACTTCTTCCCAAGTGATTATTCAGGAGTTATGACTCCTACAAGAATACAAGGTCAAGGGGTTTATGATCATTTATTACAAGAATCTAATGTAGCAGCAGCACCATTTTGGAGAGTTACAGGATCTGGAGAGGCAAATTATTTAGTTATGTCATCTAGTAATATGAATGAAGCTTATGGTCAATCATTTAAACAAGCAGATTTAGATTACTTCCCGGGTTCATCAGAATATTTTCCAGGAGGAGTAGAACCTGCTGATACATCATTTGATACTATTAAATATTCATTACAATTATTTACAGAAGATCAAATTAGATTTGCTAATAATGAAAACTTTGCATATAATATTATTAGAGTATGGGGACCAGATGAAAATATAGAAAGTGATAGTATAGGAAAAATTAAAATAGAATTAGACCAACCTATAGATAAATCAACAAATTTAGATTTCTTCTTAGTAAGAAGACCAGTTGATAGTCCTAATTCAATATATTTAGATACTCCATTTCCATACGAAACATTAGGAAGTGCAAGTATAAGTACAGGAGTAGTAGAATATTCAGGATCTAGATTTGCTTTATCTGGAAGTATAGAAACAGGTTCTGGTGGTAATTCGGATTTAAGTGGTTCTTATTCTGCTTCATTTAGTTCCTTGGAGTCCCAAATGACCCCTGGTATATTGTACCCGAATTATCCGACAGATTATTTAATTCAAAGTGCTTCTATAATAGTAAATGATTTAATTAGTAAAGGAGTAATACAGTCTTAATAAGATGCATATTTATAAGCATATAATATTTATATAAAAACACAACATGGGATATTTAAACAATTCAGTAATAACAGTAGATGCTATTCTGACTAAAAAAGGTAGAGAATTATTAGCAAGAAATGATGGTACTTTTAGGATCACTCAGTTTGCCTTATCTGATGATGAAATAGATTATACACTTTATAATCCAACACATCCCTCAGGATCAGCATACTATGGAGAAGCTATTGACAACATGCCACTATTAGAAGCATTTCCAGATGAACAACAAATAATGAAGTACAAATTAACTACTTTACCTAGGGGTACTGCTAGACTACCTGTACTTGATTTAGGATTTGCTTCAATTAATTTGAAACAAGGTGCTCAATTAGCAATAACACCACAAACATTAAACTACTTATCACAAAGTCAAACATTTGAAACTAGTGGTTATGTAGCAACTATTGGGGATGTTCGTTTATTTAGTAACTTTAATGGTATAGGAATTAATACTGACGCCGCAACAAATTCAAACTCAACAACAACAATTGGTACTAATGTATCAAAAACCGTTATTGGTACTCAAGTTAATATGACTGCCACAACTGTAAATACATTATTTGGTACACAAACTACTTTAAAAACTACTTTAACAGTAACAGGTTTAGATAGTGGAGCAAGAATAACAATCCCAGTAACAATAACACAAAACCAATTAACATAATAAGATATGGGCTTTAAAAGATTCGATCCACAAGATTTTGTAGTAAGTGCAGATACAGTTACTTCAACAGTATGGTCTAATAATAGTGTATCCCTTAACACGTATGCAACCTCTTCTACACAAAGAGAAGGATCGTCTGGTCCTTATTATTTAAATATTTATCAAACAGCATCTGCCCTACCAGAAGCAGCAGTACAATTTGGAATTGCCTACGGTAATGACACAGGTGGGGGGAGTTTATTATTTGACCCTTCAGTAAGTGGTAAATCACCATCAAGAACTTCATATGGTCAATATAGAACATTAGTTTTAGAGGATGAAAATTCTCAATTTGTATATGGTTCTACTTTCTCAGGTAGTCAATTTTTGGCGCTAAGTGTTGAAAGAGCAAGATATAAAGAAAAATTATTTCCAAGTTCATTTGATTTAGTATTATCAAGTAGCAATCCTAATTTAACAGAATTAAGTTTAACTGATAATTCAAAATTACAAACAATTCCTACTTATTATGGTACCATGAGAGCGTATCAAGTAATTAGTGGATCTGGAGGTACTTCATATGATGGGGGAATTGGTTACACAGAAGTATCAGGTTCATATGGTTTATTCCTTCCAGATATTTCAACTGTACTCTTAAATGTAGCTGCACTTGTTGATAAAACATCAATTGGTGTTGGTTTAAATATTGTAAGTGCATCTAATAATAACGCTAACTCCGCAGGAAATAGTAATGCAACCGAATTATATAACCACATATCAGGTTCATCTGGAGATGTAGATGGAAATATTTTTAAATTAAATTCTCAAGAAACAATTACCTCAGATTTTGTTTTTGTTAGAGCAAGAAATGCAGAATTTAATTATTCAGAAAATCCAAGTTTTATATCAGGATCAACAGGTGAAGTAATTTATAGTTATTTTATTGATAATCCTCAAACATATGCTACAACAGTTGGAATGTATAACGATAGTAATGAGCTCTTAGCTGTAGCTAAATTATCAAAACCTTTACTAAAAGACTTTACAAAAGAAGCATTAGTTAGGGTTAAATTAGATTTTTAATAATGAATGGCTACTTTCAAACAATTCAAAGCACAGGATATAATAATATCTCCACTAGAAGTAAATAAGGGGTTTAGAATATTTGCACCTTCTCCAACACCTAGTGTAACAACATCCATTAGTTCTACACCATCACCTAGTATAACACCTAGTATTAGTGTAAGTCCTACACCTAGCATTTCAAAAACACCTAGTATAACACCTAGTATAACGGTAAGTAAATCTATAAGTAGAACACCTACTAGAACACCTAGTAAATCAATGAGTATAACACCTAGTAAATCAATAAGTGTTACACCTAGTAGAACTGCTGGAATTTCTCAAACACCTTCCCGTAGTGTTAGTATAACACCAAGTACAACACCTACAATAACAGCAACACCAAGTGTTAGTATAACACCTAGTAAATCAATAAGTGTTACACCTAGTAAGACCCCTTCAACAACACCATCACAAACGGTTCCATCATCCTTATATGAATACACCTATTATGGTTTTAGTAATGCCAATGCTAATGATGCTTGTGTAGATCAAGGTACAAAAACAGCAATTTACACTGATAACTTGTGGGATGGACAGGCACCATACCCTATTCTTTACTTTAATTCAGGGGGTACTAAACGTATGCCAATAGGTTACTATAGTAATGGTTCAGCTTCAGGATATTTTGGTTCAACCGGAACTTGGAACCCTAGCCAATTATGTATTAACTAAAATTTAATAAATAAAAATAATGTCAGTATTTAATGATGATAATATAGGAATAGATAGATACATTGGGAAACCAGGTAACTATTTAGTATCAAAGTCTTTATCAAGTACTGATTCTGTTTATTTTGTTCCTGAGGTATTAGTTTATGCTCAAGCATCACAACTATATTATACAAATTATATCTCAGGTAGTTATGGGGAAATTTCAAATGCTATAGTTCCAACAGAAAACTTAGATTTAACCTTAACCCCACCTTCAGGTTCAGATGATGTATATAATACAATTTATTACAATTATGAAGAAACAACCTTAAATCCTCAAAAATCATTCCCAACATCCCAAAGTATTGGAGTAGTAACTATACCTTCAAAATTATATGGGGATTATATTCAACCTGGGTCAATTAAAATAGAAAGTCCAAATAGTGGAACTATAACAGATGATGGAAATGGTAGATTAAGGATTACAGGAAGTAGTGGAAATTCCCTTTTTGTTGGTAATGTTATTTATGAACATGGGATGATTATATTAGCTAATAAATTAACAGATGCTGATTATAATACATTATATATTCAACCTACCCCTACACCTACTGCTACAATAACACCTTCTGCTACCCCTTCTATCAGCATAACCCGAACTCCAAGTGTTACCCCAAGTACTACCCCAAGTATTACTATAAGTAAATCAGTTAGTGCTACACCAAGTGTTAGTATAAGTGCTACACCAAGTGTTAGTATAAGTGCAACCCCTTCAGTATCTATTAGTAAATCAATAACTCCAACTACTAGTAAAAGTGTATCAGTAACTAGAACACCTAGTGTATCAATTAGTAAATCTGTAAGTAATACTCCAAGTGTAACAATTAGTAAATCTATAAGTGCTACTCCAAGTACTACAACTACACCTTCTAGAACACCTTCAAAATCCGTTACACCTAGTAAATCAATTAGTAAAACACCAAGTACTAGTATAACACCTAGTATTAGTATAAGTAGAACCCCAAGTGTAACTAGAACAACTTCAGTAACACCTAGTATTACTATAAGTAAATCAGTAAGTGTTACACCAAGTATTAGTATATCATCTTCTACTACTCCAAGTCCTAGTGTATCAATTAGTAAATCAATCACTAGAACACCTACTAGAACCCCAAGTATTAGTATAAGTAGAACTCCAAGTATTACTCCTAGTATTACTATAAGTAAAACACCTAGTGTAACAATTAGTAAGTCTATTAGTAATACCCCAAGTATTAGCACAACACCATCTACTTCAATTACACCTAGTATTAGCTTTAGTGTTACACCTAGTATTAGTATAAGTAAAACACCAAGTATTTCTATTACACCAAGTATTTCTATTACACCTAGTATTAGTATAAGTAAAACACCAAGTGTTACTCCTAGCATTACTGTAAGTAAATCGATAAGTGCTACTCCTAGTATTAGTATAACACCTAGTGTAACAGTTAGTAAATCGATAAGTAGAACACCTACTATATCAATTAGTAAATCTATAAGTGCTACCCCAAGTGTTAGTATAAGTAAATCAATAAGTAGAACCCCTACTGTAACTAAAACACCTAGTATTAGTATAAGTAAATCGGTTAGTAGAACACCTAGTATTACACCTAGTAAATCAATAAGTAGAACACCTAGTATTACAATATCACCTTCTAGAACTCCTAGTCTTTCTATTTCACCAACACCTGAATCATCAGTAACACCTTCTGCTTCAATAACTAGAACACCTTCTGTAACACCTAGTATTAGTATAAGTAGAACACCTAGTATAACGGTAAGTAAATCTATAAGTAGAACACCTACTGTAACTAGAACACCTAGTATTACTATAAGTAAATCTATAAGTGCTACTCCAAGTGTAAGTATAAGTAGAACACCTACTATATCAATTAGTAAATCAATAAGTGCTACCCCTAGTATTAGCATAACACCTAGTATAACAGTTAGTCCTTCTAGAACACCTTCTATAACACCTAGTATTAGTATAAGTAGAACCCCAAGTGTAACTAGAACAACTTCAGTAACACCTAGTATTACTATTAGTAAATCTATCACTAGAACACCTTCTAGAACACCTAGTATTAGTATAACAGCTTCTACTACTCCAAGTCCTAGTATAACAATTAGTAAATCAATCACTAGAACACCATCTAGAACACCTAGTATTACTATTAGTAAATCGATATCAAGAACACCTTCTATAACACCTACTAGAACAGTTACTCCTACTAGAACAAAAACACCTACTAGAACACCATCAACTACTAGAACACCTTCTGTAACACCTAGTATTAGTATAAGTAAAACACCTAGTAGAACACCTAGTATAACGATTAGTAAATCGATATCAAGAACACCTAGTATAACGATTAGTAAATCGATATCAAGAACACCTAGTGTAACTAGAACAACCACAGTAACACCTAGTATTACTATTAGTAAATCTATAAGTAGAACACCTAGTAAAACTAGAACACCTTCTAGAACACCTAGTATTAGTATAAGTAAAACACCTAGTAGAACACCAACTAGAACACCTAGTAAAACTAGAACACCTAGTATAACACCTAGTATAACACCTTCACCAACAGAATTACTATATACCTTTATAACATATAATAGTAAGGGAACACTAACTGAAAACTCTGGAGGAGATGTATTTAGTTTCGAATCTTGTAATGCTATTTCTAATGGCCAGAATCCAAAATCAATAACACTTGTCAAATCATCAGGAGATACAACTAGTAGACCTACTGTTGGAGATGTTTTAAAATTAACCACGGGTCAAACCCTTAAAGGTGGTGGGTTCTTAGGTTATGTTGATATAGTGGGTACCCCAGCAAATAGGTATCTTGCATATAATGCTGTTGGGGGAGTTTCTGTTACAGGAACTTTATGTACTAGTATAACACCAACACCAACTAGATCAATAACACCAACACCAACAACATCATATTCTCCATTACCATCACCAACTAGAACACCTACAGTAACTAGAACACCTAGTATTAGTATAAGTAGAACACCATCACGTACAGCTTCAACAGCAGCTTCATTAACTGAACTTGTACTAAATACATCTAATACTGATGCAGAGGGTGCTTGTTTAGCTAGTAATCAAGTTTCATACTGGTCAAATTGTTCATCATTTGCTAATGGGTGTTTCCTATATTTTAATTCATCAGGAACTAAACATGCACCAGTAAGTAAATTTTATTCCGATGGAACATCAGCCGGAAGCTATAGTAGTAGTTCAGGAGTAAATTTAACTCAGTTATGCACCTTTTAAAAATAAATAAATGGGATTATTAAATATTAAACAAGGAGAATTACACACTCATATTGGTGAAAAAATTACTGTTATACAAGAATATAATAATGTAAAAATGGTTTATTTAGATAGGGGGACATCAATAGATGATTGCCCTAGTTATATAAATAGCTTTTGTCATAAATTAAAAACTTTAGAATTTGATTCTATTTTAATAGGTGGATTAGGTTTAGGAATATTAGCTCATTGGGTAGATACAAACACATCTTGTTCTAAAATAGATGTAATTGAAAATGAAAATGAAATAATTACTTGGGTAAGCGAAAGCAATCACTTATCTTCGGATATTAATATTATAGAAGGAGATGTTTTTGATTGTAATATAACTTCAAGTTATGATTTAATATTAATGGATTTATGGTGGGGTAATGGAGAAGATAATTATTTTGTTGAAGAGCAAAATTTAATATCAAAATATTCTAGTAATTTAAATGAAAGTGGATCTTTATATTTTCCAATTAATATGAAACTTTTAAATTTAGAAGCAATATAATATTTATTATAAAATAATATGGGCGCAAGAGATAGTTTTTTACAAGCTTTTATTAGTGATATGGATGTAACTATGTCATTTTCAAGTTCATATGAAATTTTTGAAACACAATATAAATGTACAGTAGGTTCTGAGGAATATAATTATTCTAATAACCCAACTGTTTTATCAGGTAGTCAAGGACAACCTTATGATTTTGCAACTGGGTCATTCTTTTCACCTTATGTTACTTGTGTTGGGTTATATGATGAAGCTTATAATTTATTAGCAGTAGGAAAATTAGCACAACCCTTACCAACATCTCGTACAACAGATACTACTATTCTAATCAATATAGATAGGTAAAATTATTAGGCCCCCAAATAGGGGGTTCGTATATTATAATAAAAGTTATATTCAATGTCAAAATCTAAAGGGCTAGGTGATAGCATAGCTAAATTTACTAAATTTTTAAAAATAGACAAACTTGTTAAATCCATAGATAAAGATTGTGGGTGTGATAAAAGACAAGAGTTTTTAAATAAAATAATACCTTACAATCCTGGTAAAAAAGACGAAAGTATATTTGTACAAATAGCAGCTTATAGAGATCCTGAATTAAATAATACTTTAGAAGATCTCTTTAAAAATGCTAAAAACCCTAATAATCTTAAGATTTGTATTGCTTGGCAGCATGATGATAAGGATGAATGGGACCAATTAGACAAATATCAAAATGATGATAGGGTTTTAATTTTAGATATTCCCTATAAATCATCAAATGGTGTATGTTGGGCTAGGAATATGATCCAACAGTATTATACTGATGAAACTTATACATTACAATTAGACTCTCATCATAGATTTGTAGAAAATTGGGATGTTGAGTTAATTAAAATGTATAAAGATTTACAAAAAAAAGGACATAAAAAACCTTTAATAACTAGTTATTTACCCTCATATTTTCCAGAAAAAGACCCAAAGGATAGAACACAGGAATGTTGGCAACAAGATTTTAATAGGTTTACCCCTGAAGGTTATATATTTACATTTCCTTCATTAATTGAAAACTGGCAAAATTTAGAATCACCTATACCCGGAAGATTTTATTCAGCCCATTTTGCATTTACAACAGGGGCATTTTGTAAAGAAGTACAACATGACCCTAAAATGTATTTCCATGGAGAAGAACCTAGTATAGCTGCTAGATCTTTTACTTGGGGTTATGATATATTTCATCCTAATAAAATTATAGCATGGCATTTTTATAGTAGAGACGGTTTTATAAAACATTGGGATGACCACGACAATTGGAACGCTATTGATGAGGCTTCTCATTTAAGATACCGAACTCTACATGAAATGGACGGACATAAATGTACGCCTTGTGCTAAAAATTCGTTAGGAAAATATTATTTTGGAGAAGAAAGAACACTAGAAGAATATGAGCATTTTGCTGGGTTAAAATTTAGTGACAGAACTGTAACTCAATACACTTTAGATAGAAAAGTACCACCTGTACCAAAAGAAGAATACGAAGGTATGTTAAGGCCTCACTTCAAACATTGTATTGATGTTCATCAAGATCATTTTAATGAAGATGACTATGATTTTATAGTAGTTTCTTTTGAAATGGAAGATGGTACTGTAGTAGATAGACAAGATGCGGATGTTGATGAGGTAAAAAGTTTATTAAAACAAGCTAAAGATGGTGATGGTTGGGTTAGAATTTGGAGAGAATTTTTTGGACAAAAACCTGATAAATGGATTGTGTGGCCTCATTCTAAATCTAAAGGATTTATTGAAAGGTATGAAGTAAAATTAAATAAAGGAATAAAACCATCTGAATGAGAAAAATAATGTTACATCTTCCTGCTTATAGGGAACCTGAATTAATACCTACTATTAAAGATGCATTAGCACAAGCTAAAAATCCTAAAAGAATACACTTTGGTATTTGTAGACAATATAACCCCGAAGATGGTTTTGACAATTTAGACGAATTTAGAGATGACCCTAGATTTAAAATATCAGATATTCCTTATGAAGAAGCTAAAGGGTTACCTTATGCTCGAGCTATTATAAATGAAGAATTATTAGATGATGAAGATTTTGTATTACAATTAGATGCACATCATAGATTTGCAAAAGATTGGGATGCTACTTTAATTAAATGGTATGATAAATTAAAAAAGAAAGGAAAAAACCCTCTAATATGTGGTTATTTACCTTACTATAACCCCTTTAATGACCCAGCAGAAAGAGTAAATGAACCTTGGTTTAGTGAAGCCTCTTGTTTTTACCCACATGGTACTATATTTATTCGTCCTACAGGATACCATCATATAGATCATAAAACATTAAAAGAACCAGTACCTGCTAGATTTATTTCAGGCCATTTTTGTTTTGGTCCAAATAAATGGGCTAAAACAGTAAAACATGATCCTGAAATATATTTTTCAGGAGAAGAATTAAATTTATCGGTTAGAAGTTTTACACATGGTTATGATTTATTCCACCCCCACCAAGTAGTTGTTTGGCATGCTACAATGAGAGAAGAAAGGGACAATATGCTAATATGGGATGATCAATCTAAGCGTGGGGATGATATGTGGTGGAGACAACAAGATATAGGGAGAGCTAGAATTAGACAACTTATAGGAGTTGAAGATAATGGTTATGATTTAGGTGAATATGGTTTAGGTAATGTTCGTACTATAAGAGATTATGAAAAATATGCTGGTATTCATTTTAAGAAAAAATCATTTCAAAAATATACTAGAGACAATAAATTCCCTCCAAACCCTATAATTGAAGATGAACAAGAATGGGAGGATAGTTTTATGTTTTCATTTTATCATTTAGTAAATGTTACTCCTGACCAACTACCAGCTAAAGATTATAATTTTATTTTAATAGCATATGATGATAAAGATGGAAATAGTATTGATAGTGAATATGTAGATGATTATAGATTAAAACAATTTTTAGAAGAAGGTAAACCTATTCATTACGAAAAAATGTTTATGACTGATGGAAACCCTACAAGGGTAGTATATTGGGGGCACAGTGAAGAAAGAGGATGGGTTGAAAGAATAGAAGAACAAATTCAATGATAGTATACCATTTAGAAACTCCATGTAATTGGCTTGGGTGGCATGATGTATTTAATCAGTTATCTAACCAAATAAACAATAAATATAATGCTACTTACCACCATAAATTTCCAATTATGGAAAAAGAGGGTGACCATCTTTATATAGATAAATTTAATTTACAACAAAAAGATTGTGAATTAATAATTTATGATGAAAAAAAAGATATTTTAAAAGCTATTACTTGGTGTGAGGTTCATAATTGTGGAGGTGATGAAAAATGCTTATTAGATTTATTTAAAGAAAGAAACAATAAAAATGATATCCTTTTAATTACCCACCAAAGTACATGGTTTTATGAATTAGAAGAACAAAAAACTTATTTAAAAGGAAACTGGAATTTTACAGTTGAATCAACCCCCTTTTATACTTTTTCAAGTCCTATAGATCATGATATTTTTTATAAAAAAAGAAAATTAATAGATTATAAGGATTTAAATGATCAAATGTTTTGGTTATCTACTACTCGTAGAGAAGACCCATTTAAATTAAGAGAATTAGGTTTATGCAATAAAGTTAAAGAACATTTAAATATTGAAGACTATTTGGATCTATCAATTAATTATAAAATAGGATTATCTATTTCAAGTTTAGCTGAAATATGTTATAGAGATATAGAATACATGGCTACAGGAATCCCAATGTTAAGATTAGAATATAAAGGAGAATACACACCTCCATTAATTCCTAACTATCATTATATAGCAGTTGACAGAAAAAAACATAACTTCCCAGGATCTAAAAATAATAAAGATTGGACTACTAATGATGATAGAAAAGGAGGAGACATTTATGTACAAGCATACAAAGAAAGATTTTTAGAAGTAAAAGATGATTATGAGTTTTTAAATCAAATATCTTTAAATGCTAGAAAATATTATGAGGATTTTTGCAAACCCTCTACTAGAATTAATTATTTATTATCACGTTTAAAATTATAGATATGCCCTTAATAAAAGATAAATTAGCTATTTGTTATACTTGCTTTGGGGAAACTTTTAGAGAAAGTACTATAAATAAATTACAAAATTCATATATTAATGATGAAAATCTTTATTATTTTATATTAACTGATGATAAAAAATATTTTAAAAACATTAAAAGGAAAAATTTAATAGTAAACGAAATTAAAGATTTTTATAAAGAGTATCCTCATATAGAAGAATATGAACCTATAATAGAAGCAAAAGATAAAAATGAATATGCTAAAATCTTTACAGATAAAAACTATTTATTTCCTTTTTCTTTAATGAGATTTCATTTTTTACAAGCAATAGAATATAATATTAATAATATATCTTTAACTTGTACTGATACTAAAATTAATTTAGATTTTTTACCTTTAATTGAATTAGAACCTAATACAATAATTAATACTATATCAGAATGGGATGAAAACACCAGTAAATTTGGTATGAATATTATTAGTGACTTTTTAAAAAAAGAATATAACCATCAAATAGACCAAAAAGTAAGAGTATTAGATGCAGCAGCTAGAATTTTTTGTTTTAAAGATATTAAACAAGCAAAAGACTTTTTTGATGTTTGGGATAGAGTTATGCTTTATTTATATGAATCTGACCAAATTAATATATTTAAAGGATCTTATGTAATAAATGATGAATATATTTTGGCTCCCATATATAGAATGTTTAAATTAAATAATAAACATTGTCATTCTTGCTCATCTCATCGTTTATTTGAAGTAAAACATAATGTTAAAAAAGAAAGATTTTGGAAAACATTAGGTTATGATGGGTTACAAGAACATACTAATTACGAAGAATTTTTAAAACTAAATAATTTAAATAATGGCTAATATAAGTTTTTACGGATCACATAATGGTTCTTTAATAATTGAAGATAAAGGAGAAATATTATGTGTAATTGAAATAGAAAGGTTTTTAAATGCTAAAAATATGGGCCTTACCCAGTATTTTTGCCCCAGATATATAATGATAACTTTAGAAGAAATTTTAAAGTGGGTTAAATCTGAGTATGGAATAACTGAGTTTGAAAATTGTTATTTTGCAAGTACAGATTTTATAGGAGAAAATTGGAAGGGTGAACATATAGCTTTCCAAACTAATACTCTTATAAATGCCAAAAACTTTATCCATTCTACACATCACGAATCACATGCTAATGGGGTATTTTATCAATCTCCATATGAAAAGGCTTTAATATTTTCATTTGATGGTGGGGGAGATGATGGTAAATTTAATGTTTATTTAGGAGATAAAGAAAAAGGAGTTGAGTTAATAGAAGTATTAAAAAACCCATTCCAACACCCTTCACGTCCTTTTTATGATTTAGGGTTTGCTTATATGGTTTTTGGTCATTATTTTAAAGATATATCTTTTGATGACTTATCTCATGGTAATTTAGTATACCCTGGTAAAATAATGGGATTAGTATCTTATGGTAATTATAAACAAGAATGGTTAGCTGATTTTATTAATTTCTTTAAAAGTGATCCTGAAGGGTCAAATGATGATTATGTTGGTAAAATAAATAAATTAGGAGATAAAATAGGTGTTAAATTTAGTATAACTGAAAGATTAGAAGGACAAATAGCTTATGATATAGCTGCTACAGCACAAAAAGCATTTGAAGAATGTTTTTTAGAAGTTGCAGTTCCTTATTTTAAAAAATACCCTAATCTACCAGTGTGTATTACGGGAGGATGTGCTTTAAATATTATTTTAAATACTAGAGTAAAAACTGAGTTTGATAAAGAAGTATTTGTTGGGCCAAACCCAAATGATTGTGGTATTGGTTTAGGTTTAATGTTAAAACATTTAAAACCCCAAACACCAATAGATATAACATATAAAGGTTTACCTATATTAGATCAATCCACCCTAGCAAGAACACTACCAGAATATCCTCATGTTAAAAAATTAATGGAAGATGATGGTTATTATCACCCATTTGAACAATACCCACCTTCAATTTTAGTTGATGACCTAGAAAAAGGTAAAATATTAGGAATAGTAAGAGGTCAAGCAGAACATGGTCCTAGAGCTTTAGGAAATAGAAGTATTTTATGTAATCCTTCTATAGTTGAAATGAAGGATATTTTAAATGAAAAAGTAAAACATAGAGAATGGTATAGACCATTTGCACCCGTTGTTAGATTAGAAGATGTTTCTAAATATTTTGATTGGAAAGATGAAGCAAGATGGATGAGTTTTTGTCCTACCGTTAAAGAAGAATGGAGAGAAAAATTATCGGCTATTACTCATGTTGACAATACAGCTAGAGTCCAAACGGTAACAAAAGAACAAAATGAATGGTTATATAATTTACTTACTGAATTTGATAAAAGAACAGGTGTAGGAGTTTTATTAAATACTTCATTTAATGTAAACGGTAAACCAATTTTATCCACTTATAGAGATGCATTCCAAATATTTGACAATGAACAATTAGAATGTTTATTATTAGAGGATTATTATATTAGAAAAGAAGAATTTCCAAAGTTATGAAAAATTATACAATAGTTTCGGGTTTATGGGATTTAAACCGAGAAGGAAGAAAGTTTGAAGAACATTATATTCCTAGATTTAAAGAATTTTTAAAGATAGAAGCAAATATGATTTTGTTTGTTCCTGCTTCATTAGAAAAACTTGTATGGGAGCATAGAAGCCCAGATAATACATTTGTTAAAATCTTTGAATTAGAAGATATAAAACAATTGTACGCCCCACATTGGGATAAAACACAAGAAATCAGAAAAAACCCAGATTGGTATAATTTAACTGGTGAAGGTGGATGGTTACCTAACAGTCCTCAGGCATCATTAGAATATTATAACCCTATAGTACAATCTAAAATGTTTATGTTACATGATGCTGTGTGTTATAATAACTTTGAAACTGACTATTATTTTTGGGTAGATGCAGGTTTAACAAATACAGTTCCAGCTACACATTTAGGAGAAAATAATTGTTTAGATTATTTAACCGAATGTTCAAATCCATTTTTATTTTTATCATACCCTTATGATGCAACAGATGAAATACATGGGTTTAAATATCCTGAAATGAATGAACTTGCTGGAGAAAAGGTAAAATATGTTTGTAGAGGAGGTTTATTTGGGGGTCATAAAGAACAAATTAGAGAAGCTAATTCAACTTATTATGCATTATTAGACCAAACATTATCTGCTGGGTTAATGGGTACAGAGGAAAGTATTTTTTCTATTATGGCCCATAAAGAACCAAATATATATAGAAGATTTGAATTGGATGGGAATGGTTTAGTTGTAAAATTTACAGAAGCTTTAGTAAATAAAAATGTTAAATTAGCTGAAATCCCTAAAAATACAAGGATAAATAAAAAAATATCTTTAGTTGATTTACATAATTTAAAAACAAACTTATACATTTTAACATTTAATTTCCCAGATCAATTAAAATTTACTCTAAAAACAATGGAAAAAACTCCAGAGTGGCTAGATAGACCCCATTTAGTATTACTAGATAATTCTACAGATGAAAAGGCTAAAAAGGAAAATAAAAAAATAGCTAAAGAATATAATTTTGAATATGTTGATAATGGGGGTAATATAGGAATATGTGGTGGGAGACAGGCAGCAGCAGACCATTTTGACAATTCAGATGCTGATTATTATTTTTTCTTTGAAGATGATATGACATCAAACCCACCAGCAATGGCTGGTCAAGTTTGTAGAAATGGGTTTAGCAAATATGTCCCTGATTTGTATAACAAAGTACATACAATAATGTTAAAAGAAAATTTTGATTTTCTAAAACTTTCATTTACAGAAGTATATTGGGATAATAATATTCAAACAAGTTGGTATAATGTCCCTCAAGATATCAGATCAAGAGACTGGCCAGAATATGATCAATTACCAACAACCGGTAACGACCCTAACGCACCAAGAACTATTTTTAATAAAATAGATAGATATGATGGGGTAGCATATATAAATGGGGAAATTACTTATTCAAATTGGCCTATGATTGTTTCTAAGAAAGGTAATAAAAAAATGTTTATTGATACTAAATGGGCACATCCTTATGAACAAACCTGGATGTCTTATATGTACCAAGAAACTAAAAAGGGTAATTTAAATCCTGCAATTTTATTAGCTTCTCCTATATGGCATGAACGCATCCACTATTACAAACCTGAGGAACGAAGAGAAAATTAATATTTATATTAAATAGAAAATTATGAGCTGGACCTATAAAGGAAACGAAATGGTCGATATCACTCAATTTCCAGAAAATACATTCGGTTTCGTTTACATTAATACACACAAACCAACTGGAAAATCATATATCGGAAAAAAAGTACTATTCCACAACCAAAAGAAAAAATTAGGTAAAAAAGAACTAGCAGCTCTAACTGGAGTAGTTGGTAGAAGACCTTCATATAGATTAGTAGTTAAAGAATCAGACTGGTTAAAATATTATGGATCTCAAACTGATATTAAACAATTACTATTAGAAGGTAAAAAAGATGAATTTGAACGTACTATACTAAAATGTGTACAATCAAAAAAACAACTTACTTATTTTGAAATTAAATATCAAATGTTATATCAAGTACTAGAAAAACCTGATGAGTTTTTTAATGATAATATCTTAGGTAAGTTTTTTACTAAAGACTTAAAAGATATTGAATATGAAGACCCTTTGGAGATTAAAGTACATTAGTGTATATTACCCCATATGGTAAACCAGTTATTAGTTACATTAGTAAATTCTGTATTGGGTTCGGGCAAAGCTACTGCTCGAAACAATTATGCTTATAGTTGTCCCCTATGTAACCACCATAAACCAAAATTAGAAGTTAATTTAACTGAAAACCGTGAAGGTAAAAATCAATGGCATTGTTGGGCGTGTGATGCTAGAGGTACTACAATATATAATTTATTTAGACAGGTTAAAGCTGCCGCAGATAAATTTGTAGAATTAAATAGTTTAGTAAAAACTTCTAAATCTATTAAGGAGACACAAGTTGTGTCTACCGTTGTATTACCAAATGAATATATTGGCCTAGATAACGTTGATAACAGCGATATAATGGCTAGACACGCTACTGCGTACCTAAAAAATAGGCATGTGAGTAAATACGATATAATAAAGTATAATATAGGTTATTGTAAAGAGGGTTTATATAAAAATATGATTATAATTCCAACATATGATGCAGATGGTAGGTTAAATTACTTTACTGCTCGTTCATTTGAAAAAGAACCATATGTTAAATATAGAAACCCATCAGCAAGTAGAGATGTAATACCTAATGAACATTTAATTAACTGGAATATACCCATTATTTTATGTGAAGGGTTATTTGATGCTATTGCTATAAAAAGAAACGCAATCCCCCTATTAGGGAAAAACATACAGAGTAGCTTAATGAAAAAAATAGTTACATCTGTAGTAGATAAAATTTATATTGCATTAGATAGGGATGCAATTAAACAAGCTTTAAAATTCTGCGAACGATTAATGGCAGAAGGTAAAGAAGTCTATCTTGTAGATATGCAAGATAAGGACCCGAGTGAAATGGGTTTCGAAAATTTCACTAAACTTATACAAACAACTGTTCCTTTAACCTACTATGACTTAATGGAACAAAAACTATCAATATGATCAAAAAATCATACAATAGGTTACTAGAGATCTCAGATGATCACAAACAAATTACATTACCTGATTCAAGGTACTACAGACGTAATGGGGAATATTATCCTTCTATTACTTATGTTTTAAATGCTTACCCAAAAGGCAAATATTTTGAAGACTGGCTTAAAAAAGTTGGCTATAGTGCTGAATGGATTGTTAAAAAAGCAGGAGAAGAAGGTACTAGAGTGCATGAAATGATTGAAGAATATTTTGAAGGTAAAGAGTTAAAATATTTAAATGATAGTGGTCACCCTAAAATGGCTCCTCATGTTTGGCAAATGTTTTTACGTTTTGTAGACTTTTGGGAAACATATAAACCAACCTTAGTTGAAACCGAAGTATCACTATTTTCAGATGTACTTAAAGTAGCAGGAACCTGTGATTTAGTATGTGAGATAGAAATAGAAGGTAAAATAGAACGTTGGGTTATTGATTTTAAAACTAGTAACCATTTACAAACAACTTATGATTTACAAGGTGCTGTTTATGCTCAATGTTATGAAGAGTGTTATGGTATGCCTGTAGATAGAGTTGGTGTGTTATGGTTAAAATCTAAGTCTAGAGGTGAAGATAAAACTGGTAAACGTTTAAAAGGTAAAAATTGGGAAGTTTATGAGTCGCCTCGTACACAAGCAGCAAATTTAGATATATTCCAATCAGTAAAAAAATTATTTGATCTAGAAAATCCAAAGCATAAACCAGCTACTCAAAAATTTGAGACTATAGTAAAAAGAACCGTTTAATATTTATAACAAAATATTTAATGGGATTTTATAGAGGACCACATATTGTAACAGAAGATTTAGGATTAGCCCTTGACTTTGCTTCTCCAAGATGTTGGACAGCAGGCTCGACAACAGCATATGATCTTACTGCTAATAATAATAATGCAACGGTTAATGGTTCACCCGCTACCCAAGATACAGGAACTCCAGCTCAAAATATGTATTTTGATGGTAGTAATGATTACTTACAAATAGCTGCAAACCAAACTTCATTATGGTTTAATGATGGTCAAACTATAGGAATGTGGGTTTACCATACTATAAATTCCGGAAGAAGAAATTTTTGGGATCAAGCATATGGAGGTTCAGGTACTATGACCCATGAACAAGGAGGTGGTATTAGTTATTATTATGGAAGTAATGGTGCAAATGGTGGGTCTTATAAAGGATTTGGTAGTAGTGCTATACCTGGAAATACTTGGGCACATTTTGCTGTTTCAAGATACACAGGAGGAGCAAAATGGTATATAAATGGGGTAAATACACAAACAACAACCGATAGTTATACACCTATGGCTACTAATACTACAGCTAACATTAGAATAGGATTAGGATATACCGGAGTATATTTAAAAGCAAATATATCAGTAATACATGCCTACACTAGAGGACTTTCTGATAGTGAGGTTTTACAAAATTATAACGCGTTAAAAGGAAGATTTTTATAATGGCTGTAATTCAAGGACACTATACAAGCATAGATCAAGTAAAAGGACCATCTGGTTTTTACTACCAAATAATATAAAAATAAAAAATAATGTTTGAAAATAGAAGATGGATAATATTACCTACTAGTTTAACTAGTTCAATTGATTTCAACCAAGTAATGGAAGAATCAATTGATTCTTTAGTTATATCTATAGATGGATCCGAAACTTTTGTAAAATATGATATAGAAATAGTTACATCCTCTTTTGAAAATTATTGGTTTGATGCTAATGATCCTACAATTGCGTATTCACAATCCGTTGCTGCAGGAATATATGGAAGACCTACAATTTATGATGAAGTAAATGTTGAATATACACACCCTGAAATATTAAATATACTAACTGGAAGTGCTTGGGCTCCCGAAAACCCCGCTAGATAATGTACAATGGACCCCACACACAAATAGAAGGATTAGTTTATGCTTTAGATGCTTCAAGTCAAAGATCAAACATGAGAGTCCTTCAAAGTAAAAACTTATTAAATGACCCAAACACTTGGACAGCAGGCTCAGGAGGACAAACCGGGTATAGTGCTAATGGTGGTTCTGCAGAACAAAATAGAGCCACCCAATCAGATGACCCTTGGGGGAGAACATCTATGATTTGGCAATCAAAACCTGATGTAGTATCAGGTGCTGATGGGGGTTGGAATAGTTCATATTATTCTGTAGATACTTCATACACTTATAGATGGGTACAATGGGTTAGAAGATATACAACAGGTACAGGAGGTACTTTTTATATGGGTTTAAACCCCGCCCAAATTAGAAACGATAATGGTAATTTACAAGGGAACCCATATTGGAATTGTCCTGCAATTTCCAGTTTAACCTATGACCAGTGGTATTGTGTAGTTAACCATGTTATGTTCCAAGGATATACTGGTGGAAGAAACCCTGAGTCTGGGTGGTATGCAAATGGAGTACGAGTAAATGATGTAGGTTTTTGCAATGTTGGTAGTCAAGATATGAGATGGAACCCTGGAACAACATCAGTTAACCATAGAACATATCATTATTATACAACAAATGTAAATTCAGGTATTGAGTGGTGTTACCCAAGAATTGATAAAATTGATGGTACTGAACCTTCATTAAGCGAATTATTACATAGAGGAGAATCTGGTTTTTTAGATATAAATGATAGTTCTAATTTTGGAAATGTTCAAGGTTGGAGTTGGAATAAAAGAGAGGGTATTAATTCTTCATATTCATTTGATGGAACAGATGATTATATTTCCACTGGTGAATTTTCAGGTAGAAATGTTACATCCGCCCCCTTTACAGTTGAAGCTGTAGTAAAAGCAGATGTAGCTCTTACCAAAAATATGATGTGGTTAGACCATGGTAGTAATGGAAGTAACCAAAGAGTATATGCCAGTTTATGTACTCCAAGTAGAGGAGGTAATTTTGGGATTCAAAACCAGGGATGGAGTAATGGAAGTGCTGGTGATACAGATTATCACCATCAATGTCTTGTAATGGATGGTTCAACAGCTAGAATGTATTGTGATGGAGCCCAAGTAGGTACTAAATCTTATTCAAGTTATACTATACCAAATCCATTAAGAGTAGGAGGAAGAGCTAGCTATTTTTGGGATGGTGAAATCCCAGTTTATAAGATATATGATAGAGCTTTAAGTGCAACTGAAGTTGCTGCAAATGCTGATACGTATAGAACACGATTTGGGTTTAATAATCCTGCATAGAAATTAAAAATAAAAAATAATGTCTATATACGGAGGACCACATATAATAACAAATGGATTAGCCCTTTTACTAGACTCTAGGTCTACAAGATCTTACCCGGGTTCAGGAACTACTTGGTATGATTTAAGTGGGAACGATAATCATGGTACCTTAGTTAATTTTACAGGTGCCTCAGCTGGAAGTACTAGTGGTTTTGATACAAACACTAGTCTAATGATGTATAATAGGCACGTTGGAACTTCAGATGGTGCAGCTAATAATTATGTAAATGTCCCTAACAGTGCTACTCTAGATGAGTGTCTAATAACTAATGGGATGTCTATTTCATTTTGGTTTAGACAAGATGTGTATCGATGTACTGCTATGACTAAGTGGAATGGTTCTTGGGAAGTTTACTATTGTTCATCATTAGTATTTAGAACTTCAGGAACCGGTGGTAGTGATTTAAACACAGGTGATACTGCATTATCGGGATTTCATAATATATGTGTTACTTCCACAGCTACAGGTAGATTAGTTTATGTAAATGGTGTTGTACAAGCAACAGGAACTAATACCGTATCATCACAAAATACAAGTAATCCTATAAGTATTGGGGCTTACTATAATGGGAATTATGCTATGCAAGGTGCATTACCCTACTATGCTTTATATAATAGAGAATTATCATCAGATGAAGTAAACCAAAATTTCAATGCTAAAAAAAATTATTTCATATAAATTAAATGTGGTGGTGCTAGGCTTCCCCACTTTTTCTTCGTATATTTATAACAAAATACATTATGATAAAACTTTACGATCTTATTAAAGAACAAATTGATAGACCAAAAGCTATCATACTAGCTGGTGCTCCTGGAGCAGGTAAAGGATATGTTTTACGTGGTTTAGATATAGAAGGTTTAAAAGTACTTAATGTAGATAACTCTTATATCGAATTACTAAAAAAAGCTAATATATCATTAGATTTAAAAAATGCTGGACCTGAAGATAGAAGTGAAGCTGCTAAAGCAATGGCAGCAGCTAATAAAGAATTTAAAGGAAAAGTAGCATCAACAATAGAAGGTAAAGAACCTTTTATATTAGATGGAACAGCAGCATCAATTAAACAAACTGCTAACTTAAAAAAAGAATTAGAAGAAGCAGGGTATGAAGTATTTATGCTTTATGTTTATACTGATCTAGAACGTTCACTTAAACAAAACCAAGATAGATTTGAAAAATCCGGGGGTGAAGATAGAAGTTTAGCACCTGCCATTGTAATGAGAACATGGGCCTCAGTTACTGATAATTACAAAGCATACCAAGCAATGTTTGGTAGTAATTTTGTATCAGTAGCTAATACATTAGAAGATGAAAAATTAAGTGATATACCAGATATTATAAAAAAATATTTAGATCCATTTAAACCACAAGGAACAAAACCAAAAGATGCTAAGGCTCAAGCAAGATCAGATAAAGCAAAAGAAGCTCTAAATGATAAATTAAAAGAATTACTATCAGATGAACAAGTTCAAATGATAATAAAAAATTCTGTTTCAAAAGATGAAGCACAAGAAATACTAAGACAATTTTTATCTAAATGAGTTTATTAAAATATCTAATAGAAGGACTATTACCCGAGGAAGAAGATAAACAAACTACTGCAGTATATGCAGGGGGGTTTAAACCACCTACTTCAGGACATTTTGAAGTTGTTGAAGAAGCACTTAAACAAAACCCAGAAATAGATGAATTTATTATTTTTATAGGTAATAAAGAAAGGAATGGTATATCTCAAACTGAATCTTTATTAATTTGGGAAATATATAATAATTACCTTCCATTTAAAGTTAAATTAGTTCCTACTTCAAAACCCCCAATAAAGGCGGTTTATAATTTTGCTAAAGAACACCCTACTAGAGAAGTATTATGGGTTATAGGTGCTAGAGAAGGTAATGAACAAGATTTTAAAGATATAGCAAACAGAACAACATCATTAGATAATTACTCAAATTTAAGTTTACGTACCATTGTAACTCAAGGTGCAATTTCAGGAACTGCAGCTCGAAATGCTTCTAAAGTTTCTTTAAATAAATTCCTCCCATTCTTACCTGGAATGCTTAATCCAGAAGAACAAGAAGAAATATTTAATATAGTAGCAGATAAAATACAAGAAAATGACCCAGAAGATGGCAAAGCTGCTCCTTATGGTTCAGGGTATAAAAAATTAAACGAAAATGCATCTTATTCTCAACATATAGATGTAATAGAAAAAATAGCCCAATTAACCAATCATATGATTGATAAGGGTATGAATATTGAACCTTTACCTTCAATGGAGTTCATTGATGGTGATTCAGAAAATGCTAAAGACTTCTTTGGTAAAACAGCGTATTATGATCCTAATAAACAACATATCGTGTTATATACTGAAGGCAGACATCCTAAGGATATAGTACGCTCATATGCGCATGAAATGATACATCATATACAACATTTAGAAGATAGATTAGGAGATATATCTGGTACTGATACAACAAGTTCAGACCATTTAGATAAATTAGAACAAGAAGCTAATTTAAAAGGTACAATGACATTTAGAAATTGGACTGATAGTTTAAATGAAGATATTAAAAAAATAAATTATACTAATCCAAATTTTAAAGATGAGTGGGAAGAAGCTATACGCTACTCTGAGTTTAAAGAAATGGGTATAAAAAGTTGGATTGAAATAGCAAACAAAGGATATATTACTAATTACTCTAAGATTAAAGATAAGTTGGGCAATGTTGATTTAAAGTTTGATAGTTTAGAAGAACCAAAAAAACAAAGATTCCAAAATGCATTAAACAAGGGAAATATTGAAATGTCAATAGCAGTTAAATTTTCAGATGATGATTATGATTTAGTTGCTGGTAATACTAGAATATCAGGATTAGTTAAAAATAAAATAGACCCTAAAATTTGGGTTGTAGATTTATCTAATAATTTAAATGAAGCAATTGTAGGTGATAAAATCGAATGTGATAACTGCGATTGGAGTTGGGATATTATAAGTGGTGGTAATGATCTATTTGTGTGTCATAAATGTGGACACGATAATGAACCTATAAATGAAAAGAAAAACAAAGACCCATTTGGTTTAAATGCATACGCTATGGAGTTAGGAAGGTTACGAGAAGAGGAAACAGAATATAAAATATATGTTGATATGGATGGTGTTGTAGCTGACTTTGATCAACGTTTTTTAGATTTAAGTGGTATGATGCCCCGTGAATATGAAGCTAAATATGGTAGAGATGCCTTTTGGGAATTTATAGATGAGGGTGAAAATAAATTAAAATTTTGGGTTGGTATCCCACAAATGTCAGATGCACAATCTTTGATGGATTATGTATCACAATATGATTATGAGATGCTTACTTCACCTTCTATTAAACAACAATCCTTAATGGGTAAAGGTTTATGGATTAAAAACCAAACAAAAAATGGTTTATTTAAAAGTAAACCAAAAGTAAACTATAGGTTTGCTAAGAAAAAAATAGAATTTGCTGCCCCAAATCATATATTAATTGATGATAAAGCTTCTACTATAGATAGCTGGAATAGTAAAGGAGGAATTGGTATATTACACACAAGTGCAGCTGATACAATCAATCAGCTAAAAAAATTAGGTTTATGAGTCAAAAAATAGCAGGATTAAAAAAAGAATTTCAAGAAAAAGATGTTGAACGTTTAAGAAATTTAATTCAAGGTAAACATGGTGAAAAAACACATTCTAGTGTTGGTTTTACTAAAAAAGAAGAATTTCATGAAGAAGGTGATATTTGGGAATCTGATGGTCGTTCTTGGACTATTAAAGATGGAATCAAACAAAATATTACTAAATTAGATAAGGCTAAAAAGGCCCACATTATGCCTTTAATGTGTCCTAAATGTAAAAAAGTAATGAAAAATCGTAATGATAAACCTTTTTATAATATACATAAAATGTGTTTTAATTGTGTTGTAGATTTTGAACATGAATTACAAAAAGCTGGTAAATTTAAAGAATATCAACGTAAAATTAAAAATGATGAACTGGATAATCGTATTAAAGAATTTAAATTATGGGTAAATGAAAAATTAAATGAAAGTAATGAGAGTTTTGTTTCTGAAGCAGGTGATGTAGAAAAGTGGGTAGGTAAAGTTAATATTGAAAAAACAGAAGAATATGTAACTGGTGTTGTAGAATACCTAGAATCACTTAAGGTTTAATTTTATATATTTATAATAAACAATTTTTACTATGAAAGATAATTTTGATGTACATGCTTGGAATATAAAAAGATATTTAAACGAGCTAGATATAAATAAAACAGGTGGGGAAGATGATATAGACCAAAAAGATGTAGCAGGATCTATAAATGTAACACATGGTGGAGATGATCCTAAAATCGGAGCCGAATTAGAAGCAGGTGTTGTTGGGGATAGAGTAGAGGAAGGCTTAAATGATCGTATCTCTAAAATTGATATTGGTTATACAGAACAAGGTAGATTATATGGTGTAAAAATTGAGGATGCTAGTGGTAAAAGATTAGGCAAATTAGGTCAAGATGATGCTAATGGCCTATTAAAAATGTTAAATATAGAAGATGAAATACCCTTCAAAATCTCCTTTGGTGATGAAGAAGTATTAAATAGCATAGTTAACCAACTTCAGGATCAAAATATAGATGCTTCTTGGGATGATGTAATGGATGTAAGTTAAAAAACCAAACATATGAAATATTTAAAATTATTATTTTTAGGATTATTATTTACAGGATGTGCTTCATTTCATTTAAGCACTTTAAATCATGACCCTATTTATAATTTAGAAGTACCAGCAAATATACAAGTTGATACTTTAACAGTTTCACAATTACGTTGGAAATTAAGAACTGATTTTAGATTTAGATATGACTTTGCTCAATATGCTTTAAGTCAACCTAGATCATTTGATTGGAATAATAGAGTATTAGGTAATAGGTACAGTTTTTTTAACCAATATAGTTTTGGATATAATACCTACATGAGTAGAGATATGATGTGGAATGACTGGGTATGGGGTTATAATTCATACTCACCTCATATGTGGTCACCATTTAGATATGATAGATGGGGTTACAACTCTTATAGTTGGAATAACTACGGTTGGAATGGATATTATGGAAATGGTTGGGGTTGGAGACAACAAATGAATGGTTACGCTTGGCAACATAGAAATAGACCCAATACAGCCTACATTAATGGTAGAAGAGGTAGTACTATGTCTGTAAGAGATAGAATAGGACAAGGGGCAATGATAGAATCTTCTAAACGTGAAAACCGTGTGATTAAAGAAGAAAAAATAGTTTTACTAGCTAATAAACTGCGTAAAAGAGTAAATAATAAGAACATTAGAGTTTATAATAACCCTAATAACCCCAACCTAAACAATAATAGTAAACCAAGAGTTTACGTTAGACCTAACAATAATAGTAATAATTCTAGACAAACAGTGAATACATCTTCACGATCTAACAATAATAGGGTGCCAAGAGGTAATCCTAGGAAAAAAAATTAATATTTATAAATAAAAATATATTATAATGAGCGATTTTAACTATCAAAAATACTTAAAAAACAATCCTTTACTTAACAAAGGAGTAAAAAACACACTACTTAATGAATCTAAAGATAAAGAAGTAGAAGAAGTAATGGGTGTTGACCGAAAAGGAAATAAAAAACCTGACACTGATGGAAGTGATGCTTCTAAATTTAAAAGAGCAGCTAAAGATGTCAAAGAAGTAAGAATTGATCGTGACGTAGCTGAACGTATTGAAGGTTTATTAGATATATCTATGAAAGCTAAATTTATAGATGCATTTATGGATATATATTCAGATTTATTAGAAGAAGATAATTTCTTTCCTGAAGATATAATCAATCACTTAAATAATGAAATGCACGCTGAATTATCTGGATATCAAAGACAAGGTGATAGATTAAATAGTATAGGAGAGGATGCTAGAACGGATGCTGAAGAAGAAGGATATAAAGATGGCATGAAAGATGAAAAAGAAGACATGAAAGAAGACGCTAAAGAAGACATGGAAGAAGGTAGTAAGCCCATGTATGATGAAGATGATACTGATCCTATAAAAGAAGAAACACCTGTAAAAATGAAAGTATCTGAACTTAAAGCTAAAATTAAAGAAGATATTATTTCATTACTTCAAGAAGAAGAAGAAGAAGTAGTTGATGTTGAAGTTGAAGACGAAATAGAAATAGAAGAACCTGAATTAGATGCTGAAGTAGCTCAAGGGGGTCTTACGGATGATGAAAGAGAAGTTCAAGATGCTTTAAAACTTGCTTATGATAATGCATTAGCAATGGGTGATCAAAAACTAGCTGATCAAATAGGCAATTCAATAACATTCTTTACTAGAACTCACGTTGTAGAGAGATAATATGTTAAATGAACGCAAACTTACCGAAAATGAAGTAGAGCAAAGAAGGATCGCTCTTAAGGGTTTGTTAAAAAACAAACGTGCTCTAGTCAAAAAATATGGTGCGGATGCAGAAAAAGTTATGTATGGAATCGCTACTAAACAGGCAAAAAAAAAAGTTGAGACTATGAATTTGGACAAATTAAAAGAAATGATTCAAGATGCTCTTATCGTTAAAGAATCTCCGGTTAAAGAAGACTACTTAGACGTAGATGATACTAAAAACAATGATACTGGTTTTTCTGGTAGAGCAGATTATGGTCAAGAAGATAAATCTTTAGGTCAAGAAGATGAATTAGAAATGAAAGGTCTAGAAGAAGCAGAAGGTTCTACTATAACTCTATCACAATCTGATATGGATAAACTCCATAGTAGTGGTAAACTTGATTTAGATGGTCATAAACTTGTATATAAAGCAAACGAAATAAAAGAAGCAAATTCTAACTACCCAGATTTTGATTTAGATAAAAACATAAAATACCAAGATACATCTATTTCAAGCGGAATGTGGAGATACACAGGCAAAGAACAAGGTGGTAAAGGTGTTTATCGAAATTTAAGTAATGACCAATTTTTAGGTTTTTCAAGTGATGACTTTGCTTTCTTTAAAAAACATTTAGGTAGTCATTTTGATATAAGTGAATCTATGGACGAAAGAGTAGCTAAAATTGATGAAATATTAGATGAAAGAGTTTCTTATGATGATGTATTAGATTTAAGAGATGATAAAAAAGATTTAGAAGATAGAATTGCTCAATTATATAGAGATATGGAGCAAGAAGCTGAACCAGAAGGTGGTGAAGTAGCTGATAGATATGGTAGTGAGTTAGATAAATTAGAAGATAAGTTATACAAAGTCATGAGTAAAATCAATGACTATGATATGAACGAATCAGTAGTTACTGAATCTAAAGGTGCTAAAAATTATTTTGACGATTTAAAATTCAATTATCAAAAAGCATTTAAATTTTTAGATGTTGAAGAAAGAGAAGAATACAAACGATTAGCTAAAAATTTCTTTTCCAAATTACAAGTTGACGATAAAGTTAGAGCTGTTGGTTTAGAAGAAGGTACTGATAACGAAAAAGAAATTAAAGGTCAAGAATTAGTTGATTATATAATGGGCAATTGGAATTGGTCAGAAGAAAAAACACTGAATTGGCTTGCCGATAACTACGGTAAAGAAAAAAAAGAAGAAGGACCTAAAGAAGAAGATCAAAGATATATAGATTATTTAAGAAGAAGCGGTAGAGATGAGTATGCAGATAAATTAGTAGCTCTTAACCCAACCACATTAAAAGAAGAAACATTTGAAGATGAAATCGAAAGATTAAAAGACATAATGTATGTTGATGATGAGAACCCAAGACAAACTATAATACACCCACTATCAAAACCTGGTGCTAGAAGACCAGATAAAAGTTATATAGTAATAAAAGGCAACAATGTTGAAGCAATTCAAGGATATGGTTCAGGACCAATAGGAGATTTTGTACAACAATATCGATTCCCAGAGTATCAAGATTCTAGTTACGATATAGGGATGGAACATGCTTCAGGAAAAGCATCTTTATTATCATCTAACGTGTTAAGAGATGCTATTAAAGCAATCAAAGATGCAAGAGATGTAGAAGCTAAAAGACAATCTGATTATTATAAAGATAGAGGATCAGTATCAGGAGTTGGTAACATGGATGAAAGGATTAAACGTATAGTTAAAGAAAAATTAACTAAAAAATCTTCAGTAGAAGATCATATAGATGATTTTAAAGATTCCAATGCTAAACAATTTAAAGGTAAATCTTTAGACAAAATAAAAAAGATGGCTTTAGCGTCATTTTTATCTAAACAGAAAAAATAATGACTAAAGCTGAATTAAAAGAAAAGATAAAAATACTTGTAAAAAAAGTATATCTAGAAAAGGGTAAAGGAAATGATGCCGCCGTAGCATATGACGAATTAGTTAAATTTCCTGAACTTAAAGCAGTTATTATTGATTTACTTACAGTTGACTTTGATAAATTCTTAGAGTCTGTAGATTGGATTGCACCTCGTCCATCAACTTTTCGTATAAATTTATTAAATGGAGAAAATTTTGTTCTTTCATTTGATCCCCGAAGTTGGATAGCTAAAGTATCAGGTAAAAAATATTACTTACTTAACTTAGATGAAGAAGAAATGGCTTGTAAAGCCGTTGCTCGTATTTTAGCCTTTGGTGGTAAAACCGAAACTGGCGCGGGTGCTGAAGTTGATGGAGCTGAAGATATTGAAGTAGAAACAGAAACAGAAACTGAATAAACATAATGGATATATTTGATAAATTTTTTACTAAATTTGCTTATAAATTTGATAAAGGGTATCCAGATATGAATAACCCTTCTGACATCAGTTTACTAGAATCTCTAATTTCCGAATCAACAAAATTTAAATTTAGTTTAAAAGAAGAAGTACCTAATATGTCAGGTACTAAAAAAGCTGTTGCTTTAATTTCTCAAGAATTGGGGGATGAATATGGTATTAGACCATTACCTTCAAAACCTAACCGTTTATCAGCACCAGGTATTAAAGATTCATCTATATTTTTAGATATTATTAAAAAAACATTTGGTCCTGAAACTGATATTACAGTATTAGGCCCAAGACAAGGTCAAAACCCTAGTGGTAAATTTCCTATGTTTCAATTTGATACTGAAGAATTTGGTCAAGTAAATATGTTAGCTAGTTTTAGCGCCCCTGGAGGTGCAGGTAAAACTAATGAAGCAGTATTTATAGAAACTTTAAATAGTTTAATTGCTCAAGCAGGTGAAGAAGCTAAAATAATAATAAAATCCCCAGAACATACTGAAACATTTAATAATGTAACCCAAGTTGAAGATTCATCAAAAACAGGAGCAGGGAAAGGGGATAAATCAGATGCACAATTTTTATCTAATGGTAAGGTAGTATCTAATATATCTTTAAAACAGGATGGAGGATTTAGATGGGCTTCGGTTGCTTCTAATTTCCCAGATTTTATTAAAGCTTTCCAAGAAAAAGCACTTGCCGGTCAAATAGATGGATTTGAATTAATACCAAACCCAGATGTTAAAGGTAAGTATTTAATGTCTAACCCAAATACGGGAGAAAGAATTACTAAAGTAATAATACCCGATTTTATTGATGGAGAGGATCAAATAAGTTCATTTGTATTTGGACCAGAAACTCCAAAAGTTATAGTAGTATCTAGATCATGGAAAGAAGATGATTTTAAATTAGAAGGAGATACTATAACAGTGCAAGCTTCTCATATCTATAAAGATTTAGATGATATTGAAAAAGGAGGAATATCTCCTGTATTTACAATAGCCCAACATCAAAATAAACCAATTGGGTTAGATTATAGAATATACCCTGCTAATATGGCTAAAATCGGCCCTAGAGCTAAAGGAATTGAATTATCAATTAATGATATAATATAAATAATATGTGCGACTGCGGATGTAATATTTGTGAAACAAAAGGACCTTTATTAACAGAAGGTAAAGTTAAGTCTTTACTATCTGAAGGCCTACAATATCACATAGACAAAAAAATACCATTATTTGAAACAGTATATCGTATTGGTTCAGATAAACATCTGTCTTTAATTAAAGAAGCTAGAAAAATGTATTCACGTAACGTAATCGATTTATGTGAAGATGATGAAGCATTGATTAAAACACATTTAGGTGAATTTGCTTTATATGAAGGTGTATCTATACCATTAGATTTACCTATGTTAAATGAATCAGATATTTTACAAGAAAAACTTAAAGGTATTGATGGTAAAGCATGTTGGAAAGGATATAAACTATCCGGTACTAAAAAGAAAGGTGGTAAAACCGTTGACAACTGTGTTCCAATGGAAGAAGCTAAAAAAGAAATAGACGAAGCTGAATTTAAAGGTAAAGAAGTAGCATTAAACAAACCAAAACGTGGTGGGTCTAAAGCATACTATGTTTACGTTAAAGATGGAGATAAAGTTAAAAAAGTAACTTTTGGATCCGGTGGTTTAAGAGCTAAAATCAAAAACAAAGAAGCACGTAATGCATTTGCAGCACGTCACAAATGTTCAACTAAAAAAGATAGAACAAAAGCAGGATATTGGTCATGTAATTTACCAAGATACGCTCCAGCATTAGGTTTAGGTGCTAAAATGAATACTTTTTGGTAATATGAACCCATACGAAAATAAAGGTAATATAAGAACATTTTCTAAAGATGTAGACCCAATGGAATTGGTATGGCATCAAGATAAAGAAGATAGACATATAGAAGTTATCGATGGTGAAGGGTGGTCAATACAAATGGACGATCAATTACCTTTGGTTGTCAGTAAGGGAGATCGTATATTTATAACAGAAGGTCAAGTACACCGTGTATTAAAAGGTACAACAGATTTAAAGATAAAAATAAATTAAAATGAAAGAATTATATAGATTCAGACAATTCCTTACAGAAGGAGATTTTAAAAATCCAATTCTAGACAAATATTTAAAACTAAAAAAATCTATAGATTACAAAACAGTTTTTCCTACTGATTTACAAAGTTTTGTAGATTCACTAGATAATACTGAACGTGAGGGGTTAGAAAATGATTTAGCTGAAGGCAAGCTATTTGAAGAAGATAATACAACATATGCTCTTCACATTACTACAGTTGAATATGATAACGGAAAACCCGGTTACACATACGAAGTAGTAGACCTCGATACAGAAGAAGAAGTTGGAAGTAAATTTGGTTTTAAACCATTATATTTTGTAGGAAGTGGAGATGAAGGAGACCAACAAGTCTTTAAAGGTCAAGATTTTAATTCTATAAAAACTTATGGAATGTATCAAGATAAAGTAGTAAATAAAGAAGAATCTTTAGAAATATATAAAGGATTAATCAATGGTGAAGATTTTTATGAGAAATTCTCGTTTGATCCAAGAGATTTAGCTGAAGGTAAATTATTAAAAGAAGATTATGATAAAGAATCACTTCTTAAAGCTTTAGGAGATGCTGATGATGCTTTTATACAATTATCAGATGGTAGAGAATTAATAATATATAATCCAAACTCTAATAACGACGATAATGTCGATATGTGGGGTGATTATGGAGTTTTTGCTGTTAGTGATGATGGAGATGAAGAAGAAGTATTATACTCAGATATAGCGGGGATTAACTTATAAATAAACTAATATGGAATGTAATTGTAAAGAATGCAACTGTGGAAAGTCTTGTGACTGTCCTTGTTGTGATTGTTAGATAAATAAAACATACAGACTGATTCATAGCCAGTCACGATTAAAAAATAAACAGATATCTGTGGCATCTCATTTGGAGATGCCATTCTTAGTTCGTATATTCACACATAAATAAGGATACAATATGAGTAAAAATGTAGTAATGGTTGGAGCAGGTGTAGCAAATGTAAACGCTGCTACTAAGCTAATTGATAATAGATTTGATGGTAAAATCACTATTATTGATATGGGTAAAAACCCATACGATAGAAAATATTCTGAAGTAATGGAAGGTTTTCTAGGAGCAGGAGGTTGGTCTGATGGTAAATTAACTTATCACACTTCAATTGGTGGTCAATTATCTAAATATTGTGGTGAAGAAAAAGCAATGGAATTATTTAATCAGGTGATTGATAATTTTAAACGTTTCCACCCTAAACCAGAAGAAGTACAATGTTCAAATCCTATAGCAGAACCAGATTTTATTAAACCATATTTTGGATTACGTTTATTCCCAGTGTGGCATGTTGGTACTGATTATTTACATGAAATAGGTAAAAATTGGTATGATTTTTTAGTAGAAGGTGGTGTTGAATTTATCTGGGAAACTAAAGTTACAGATATCGATTTTGATACTCAAGAATTATACTGTGATTGGAATACTCCAAAAGAAACAGTAAAATATGATAAACTTATATTTGGTGTAGGTAAATCAGGTATTGATTTTGGTAAATTATTAGCAGAACAGTATGAATTACCAACTGAACCTAAACCAGTTCAAATAGGTGTTCGATTTGAAGCACCACAAAAACACTTTCAAAAATTAATTGATATATCTTATGATTTTAAATTATATAGAAAATACGAGGACAAAGGAGTATCACTTCGTTCCTTTTGTACTAACAATAATGCAGCTTATGTAGCTGTAGAAGAAACATATGGTGACCATTCATATAATGGACATGCTAAAAAAGATGAGAAGTTTAGAAACGATATGACTAATTTTGGCATATTAATGGAAGTACAAGGTATATCAAAACCATTTGAATGGGCCAGAGACGTAGTTAAAAAATTACAAATTGATGGTACAGGATTATATTATAGTCCAACACGTAAACCATCTACAACATCAGAAGGTGAAAATGTATCAGCTATTCAAGTAGATAGATTACATGAAATTTCAAAAGCAATGCAACCTTATTTTCCTTATGTATATGATTTTATCAATGACATGAAGAAAGTGTTCCCAACACTAAAAGACGATTGGGGTATTTATGTACCTGAAGTAAAATATCTATCACCTGAGCCACTTGTCGATTATACCAATTTAGCCCTCACCAAATATAGTAACGTCCACTTTGTTGGAGATGCTTTATCAGCTAGAGGTATAACGGTAAGTGGTGCACAAGGGGTTTATGTTGCTGAAAGTATATTAGGAAAATTAAATTAGATTTCGTATATTAATATAAAATAAATTATTATGAGCATAGAAACAGGACAAACCTTTCCAAAATCAAGGAAATTATCAAAAGCAGATGGCACTATTGCTTATACTTGGGATGAAAAACTCCATAATTGGGAAGGCCCAGCATTACTTCCAGAAGGTAATACAAAAAAAGCAGAGTACTATCTTTACGGTATGCAAAAAACAGAGGATGAATGGAGAGAAATGAGACGTCAAAGAGAAGGCATTCCTTTTTACAAGAACCAATCAATGAAATCACAATTATCAGATTATAGAAATTAAGATATGAAAATAGGTTTATGTGGTACAATGAGTGTAGGAAAAACTACACTAGTAAATGCTTTAAAAAAAACAAAGCAATTTAAAGATTATAAATTTGCAACTGAACGTAGTCAACACTTGATGTCATTAGGTATTCCATTAAATACTGACTCAACCTTAAAGGGACAAACTGTATTTTTAGCTGAGCGTTGCGCTGAATTAATGCATGATAATATTATCACAGATAGAACTATACTTGATGTTACTGCCTTTACATTAAATGCAAAATCTATACCTTATCAAGATAAAGAAGCATTTGAAGCATATGCTAGTGAGTTTGTTAGAGACTATGATTATATCTTTTATATATCTCCTCATGGGTTAGAAATTGAAGATAATGGTATACGTGAAACAGATGAACATTATAGAGATTTAATTGATTTTACTATTACAACACTTATTAAAAGACATGGTCATAAAGCGGGCAAAATAGAAAAAATATCTGGATCTACAGAGGAACGAATACAACAAATATTAACTATTACAGAACTTTAACATATTTATAATAAAAACTTATAATAATGAAAAAATCAGCATTAAAAAACTACATTAAAGAAAATATACTTTCTACATTGTCCGAAGAAATAGAAGATGATCTTAAAAGTTTAGAAGCTTATGATGAAAAATTAACCGATGTTATTAAGAAAAAACAAGAAGCTGGTATCGAAGAAAAAGTAGCTAAATCATCAGATGATGTAATAGACCCAGCTGAATACGGAGATATAGGAAGAGGATATTTATCAGGTTTTAATAAACCTCATAGTTTAAATGCTGATGAATTAGAAACTCTAGGGCGTAAAGTAGTACAGAGTTTATATAAAGGAGATTTTGATAAAGCAAAAGCAAAATTTATAAAAGAAGATTTAAGAGAAGATGAAGATAAAGAACCATCATCATCCGATCTTAAAAAAACAAAAGGTTTAGCAAAAGCCAAAGAAGAACTAGCTCAATTAACTAAACAAATGAAATCTTTAGCTCGTAAATATAAAGAGGCCGAGGGGGAAGAAAAAGAAAAAATTGTAGCTGATCTTAAGAAAAAAACAAAACTTAAAAAAGAATTAGATTCTCTTATAGATAAGTAAAATGAAATTCCAAAAAACATGGTTAGGAAAAAATCTTAACTTATTAGTTATAATTTTAGCTTGTATATTATTCTTTTTCTTTTTACAAAAGGAAGAAAACTATGTAAATGAATATAATGCTAAAATAGAGGCATTAGAACAAAAAGTCGATTCGTTACATTATATAAATGACGAGTTGACTTTTAAAATTGATACATTAAATGTACAAATAGTTAAGTTAGACCAACAGATAGATTCTAAAGATTATAAAATAAACAGCTTAAGATATGAAATTAATAATAAAGTGGATGCTGTTGACAGTTTTAATAATGATGAGCTTTACAAGTTTTTCACAGACCGTTACAGACAGTACTTCGATTCAATTAAAAAAGCCAATAGTAAAATTAGTAATTAAAGATCTTATTAAAGGAGATGGTGCTAAACAAAAGGTGGTATTATTTGGAGATAAAATTAATTTACTAGAACAAAAAGTTGTCTTAAAAGATAGTATTATACTTAATTTAAATGGTAAAATATCTAACTTTAACTCAATTTTATCTACTAAATCCGATCAACTATCACTTTCAGAAAAGTTATCAAAGCAACTCCAATTAGATTTAAAAAAATCTCAATTAAAAAATAAATTAACAGCAGGGGCTGGTATTGTGGCCGTAATTGCTACTGTATTACTATTAAAATAATATGTCAGATATAAAAAAAGTAATACGCCAAGAATACCTTAAATGTGCCCAAGACCCCGTGCATTTTATGCGTAAATACTGTTATATACAGCATCCACAACGTGGCCGCATACAGTTTAACCTGTACCCATTTCAAGAAAAGGTATTAACGTTAATGCGTGATAACCCATATTCGATTATTTTAAAATCTAGACAATTAGGTATATCAACTTTAACAGCGGGTTATTCCTTATGGTTAATGGTGTTTCATAAGGATAAAAATATACTTTGTATAGCAACAAAACAAGAAACTGCTAAAAACATGGTTACAAAGGTAAAATTCATGTATGAAAATTTACCTTCATGGCTTAAAATAGATGCAGATGAAAATAACAAATTAACATTAAGATTAAATAATGGTTCTCAAATTAAAGCTACATCTGCATCTAGTGACGCAGGTAGATCAGAAGCAGTATCTTTACTATTAATTGATGAAGCAGCCTTTATTGATAACATTGGAGAAATTTGGGCCTCAGCCCAACAAACCCTAGCAACCGGTGGGGGTTGTATAGCTTTATCTACTCCTTATGGTACAGGTAATTGGTTTCACCAAACTTGGGTTAGATCAGAATCTGCAGAAAATGAATTTTTACCTATTAAATTACCTTGGTATGTCCACCCAGAACGGGATCAAACATGGAGAGATAGACAAGATGAATTATTAGGAGATCCTAGAATGGCGGCACAAGAATGTGATTGTGATTTTAGTACTTCTGGTGATATTGTATTCTACCCGGAATACATAGAGTTTTATGAATCAACTTACATTAAAGATCCACTAGAAAAACGAGGAGCAGACCAAAATTTGTGGGTTTGGGAATCCCCAGATTATACAAGAAATTATATTGTAGTCGCGGATGTATCTAGAGGTGATGGTAAAGATTATTCGGCATGTCATGTAATTGATGTAGAAAATAATGTACAGGTAGCTGAATATAAAGGACACATTGGTACAAAAGAATTTGGGCATTTATTAGTAGGACTAGCTACAGAATATAATGAAGCCTTATTAGTAATTGAAAATGCTAATATTGGGTGGGCTACTATACAAGTAGCAATTGATAGGGCATACCCTAACCTTTACTATTCACAACGGAGTGACTCCCCAAATGCTAATTCGTATTTTGATAAATACCAAGACCATTCAAAAATGGTAGCCGGTTTTACTATGTCATCTAGAACACGTCCTATGGTAATAGGAAAATTTCAAGAATATATAGCAGATAAAGGAGTAACAATCCAATCTAAAAGATTAGTAGAAGAAATGAAAGTATTTATTTGGCGTAATGGAAGAGCAGAAGCCCAAAGTGGATACAATGATGATTTAGTAATGTCCTTTGGTACTGCTATGTACATTAGAGACACGGCATTAAAAATGAGACAAAGAGGTTTAGATGCAACCCGAAATGCATTAAACAATATTTCAGTAAATAGAACATCGTACCAAGGTGGGTACTTTTCCTCGGGTAATGATAACCCTTATAATATGGACACAAAAGATGGAAAAGAAGACATTAGGTGGCTTCTTTAATTAATATTTATAACAATAATTATATAATATGGCAGACAAAGGCTTATTTAGTAGACTACAGAGATTATTTTCAACAGACGTAATTATACGTAATGCTGGGGGTAATCAAGTAAAAGTAATTGATAGTAATACAATTCAAACTAGTGGTGAACTACAAACCAATTCATTAATAGATAGATACAATAGAATATTTTCTACTAGTCCCTCTTCATTATATGGATCACAATTTAATGTTAACTACCAATATCTTAGACCACAATTATATTCAGAATATGATTTAATGGATCAAGACGCAATTATTGCTTCTGCTTTAGATATTATAGCTGATGAATCTACTCTAAAAAATGACATGGGGGAGGTATTATCAATTCGTTCTTCAAACGAAGATATTCAAAAAATCCTATATAATTTATTTTATGATGTACTTAATATTGAATTTAATTTATGGTCATGGGTTAGACAAATGTCTAAATATGGAGATTTTTTCCTAAAATTAGAAATATCTGAAAAATTTGGAGTATATAATGTTATTCCTTACACTGCGTATCATATTGAAAGACAAGAAGGATATAATTTAGAAAACCCCTCTGAAATTAGATACAGATATTCTCCTGATGGTTTAGTTAATTCTAATTCTGGATTATATAGAGTCCCAGGTCAAGCTTTTCAAGATGACCAAACAGGCATATATTTTGAAAATTATGAAATGGCTCACTTTAGACTAATAGGTGATGTTAATTATTTACCTTATGGGCGTTCATATATTGAACCCGCAAGAAAATTATTTAAACAATATACGTTAATGGAGGATGCAATGTTAATTCATAGAATTGCTCGTGCCCCTGAAAAACGTATTTTTTATATGAATGTTGGATCTATTCCACCAAATGAAATAGAAGCATTTATGCAAAAAACTATTTCAAATATGAAACGTACTCCTTATGTAGATGAAAAATCGGGGGAATATAATTTAAAGTATAATATGCAAAACATGATGGAGGATTTTTATATCCCTGTTCGTGGAAATGATACAACAACAAAGATAGATACAACCCCTGGGCTGTCATATGATGGTATTCAAGATGTTGAATATTTAAGAGACAAATTATTTGCTGCTCTTAAAATCCCAAAAGCTTTTTTAGGATATGATGAAAACGTAGAAGGAAAAGCTACATTAGCCGCTGAAGATATTCGATTTGCTCGTACTATTGAACGTTTACAACGTATTATGGTATCAGAACTTAATAAAATAGCACTTGTTCACTTATATGCTCAAGGATATAGAGATGAGGCATTAACAAATTTTGATATATCAATGCAAACTCCATCAATTATCTTCGAACAAGAAAAAATTGAATTGATGAAGTCTAAAACAGAACTAGCTTCTCAATTATTAACTGATAACATACTCCCCTCAGATTGGATTTATGATAACATTTTTCATTTATCAGAAGACCAGTATGATGAGTATAGAGACTTAATGCGTGAAGATGCCAAACGTAAGTTTAGATTAGACCAAATTGAAGCTGAAGGGAATGACCCAGTAGAAACAGGTAAATCATATGGTACCCCTCATGATTTAGCTTCATTATATGGTAAAGGAAGAATGTATTCAGACCCAGGAAATGTACCTGCGGGTTATGATACAACATCTGATGATTTAGGTCGTCCTAAAGATAGTATTTCTAATCATGGGAAACAAGATAGTAATTTTGGAAAAGATCCATTAGGAGTAAAACGTATGAAAGATACTGATAAAAATGATTCAAGTGATAGTAGAACAGATACTAATAAAAATGGACTAAAACTTGAAAATGCCCAAATAACATATTTAAAAAACAAAGATATGTTTAAGAATATGAATAAAAAACAATTAGTATTCGAACATGACAAAGATGATTCATCATTATTAGATGAAAAACAGTTAAAGGAATAATAATTCTTACATATTTATAAATAAATATATTTTTTGATGAAAATAAAACACTCCAAGTACAAAAACACAGGAATCCTTTTTGAGTTGTTAGTACGTCAAATTACCGCAGATACATTAAAGGGGGGAGACTCTCCAGCTATAGACATATTAAAAGAATATTTTGTAAAAACATCTTTAGGTCGTGAATATAAGTTATACGAATCGGTTTTAAAATCTAAGGTTTTAAATGAAGGAAGAGCAAATATGGTAATTTCTACTATTTTAGAATCTTCTAAAAAGTTTAACCGTACTAACTTAAGAAAACAAAAATACAATTTAATTAATGAAGTAAAAAAACATTATAAATTAGATATTTTCTTTGGGGCTAATATTAAAAATTATAAAGAATTAGCTTCTTTATATACCTTAATTGAAGGGTACAATGCTGAAGAAGCAGTTAACCCTAATCAATTAATTAGTAATAAAGTAACTTTACTAGAACATTTAACAAAAAAGGAAGTTGATACTTCTAACATTAAGGATGATATTTTAAAAGAATTTCAAACTTATGATAAAGATTTAAGAATTCTTACATACAAAGTACTTTTAGAAAAATTTAATTCTAAATATGAAAACTTATCTATTGAACAGAAACAAGTACTTAAAGAATTTATTACTTCTGTAGACTCAACCCCGGGATTAAGAGAATTTTACAATAGTAAAATAACTAGTTTAAGATCTGATCTAAACCAAGAATTAAAAAGAATTAAAGATAAAGCTACAAAAGTTAAAATTACAGAAGTAGCTAAATATTTAGTTGAATTAGAAAAAACTACTAAAGTAGGTAATAATAATTTAGTTGATTTGTTACAATATTACGAACTAATAAATGAAATTAAATCGGCAAATGGCGTTTAAATATAAAATAAAAGAAGCTTCTCCTAATTTAGCCCAACAGGGCAATTATAAAATGGGGGACATAACGTATTCTAAAGATGGAAACACTAGATTTACTGTTGATTCCATTAACCCACAAACGGGCCAAGTAGGATGGAAAGTTTCTGAATTACCTAACTTTAATAAATTATTTGATGAAGTAACAGACGCAACATCTTCAGCTAAGGGGGTTTATACTAAAACAAAAGATGATGAAAAATTCAGAGAAATTTATGATGATCTTAAGTTAATAAAAAACAAATTAAGAACCCATTTACGTAGAGAATACCCAGAAGATTATAAACGAATGACTATGGAAGGGAAAATTAAAGAAGCTACGGGGATAGATGGAGATGTAATAGACTTAAATCCAAATAATAAAACTAAATTATCTAATTACGTTAAACTACCTCATCATTTAGCAGCCGTCCTTTTAGATGTAGCTGATGAAATGATGGAAAAAGAAGCAGATACTATAGGTTCTCAACCCCAAATAAAACAAGCTTTAAATCTACTAAAAAGGGCAGCAGAAAAAGCTATGACAGGAGAAAAAGAAGTAGAAGAAATGTCTACCTCTGGAGGGGCTGGAGCTTTTTTAACACCTTATGCTTTTAGAAAAAAAGGCTCAAAACCCGATGATGAGGCATATACTGAATTAGGGTATACTTTAGCAAAAGAAGGTAAATTAGGTGATGGTTCAGATTTAGGCCCGGGACCAAAAGCAGGACCTGATGGGGTTACTGATAATGCTTATGTAAAACAATTTAAATATAAAATTGTTCCTAAAAATAAACAAGGAAATTATGTACAAAAAGGAAGTGGTTTAGAAGTAAAAAACCTTTTTTAATATGTATAAGTATAAATTAATGTTAGAACAGGAAGATTCTGCTAAAAAGGCAGAAAAATATCAAGAAAGTCGAATTATGGCGTTTGATCAACTTGAACAAAAACTAGAAAATATAAAAAAGGCATTACGCCAATCAAAAATTGAAACTATCACGTATTACCGAGATAACCCAAAAAGTTACGCTGTTATAAAACCAACAGATATAATCGGTGATTATATAAAAGATATTGAAACCTTATTAAATAAAAACTAATGAAAAAAGCAGAAAAATTATTTAAAGATTTACTAAATGAAAACTTAGGATATGTTGATCTTAAACCTATTAACCATATCGAAGCAACACCTAAAACTTCATATGAAATCAAGTTCGCAGAGTTTTTAGCTGAAGAAACTAAAAAAGCAAAAGAAGATGAAGCCGTAAAAGTAGATTCTAAAAAAGTAGCAAAAACTGTAGAAGAAATTGAAGATCATAATTTTGACTATGCTGATAAGGGTAATATAGATAACCTAAATGCTGAAGAATTTCAAAAAGGAATTTATTTTGAAATGAATAAAGTTAGAGGAACCGTAACATCCGCTGATTTAGGAGAGGCAATAAAAGAAGCAACTAAAGTAGTTGCTAAAAATTTAGCTAAAGATGGTCATTATTATATAAAAAATGCTGCTTTTGGAGTTGAAGGTTTAGGATATCAAGAATCAAAAGTTGAAGAAGCTAGCGGAAAATATAAAGCTAGTGGATATTCAGATAAATTAAAAACAGTAGTAAAAGAATCATTAATGGGAGGAGTAGTTACTTCAGGTCACCCAAATTCAATAGCATCACAACAAGGAGAAGTTATAAAACAAATGATGGCTGAAAAAGAAGAAGTAAAACCAGATTATCCAGATATTGATGGAGATGGTGATACAAAAGAACCAATGGCTAAAGCTGCTAAAGATAAAAAACAAAAGGTAAAAAAAGAATCATTAGATAATGATTTAGCAGAAATAGATAAACAAGCTCAAATTGTAGCTATGGAAGCTAAATTAGATAAACTATCTGAAGTTATTGAGACAAAAACAAACCGTATTAATATGGTTACTGAGGATGACAATTTATCTGAGTTAATGGATAAAAAGAAGATGAAGATGATGGAAAGAGAGGTTAAAATCTTAGAAAAAAGAAAAGAAAAAATGGAGAAAATCTACGAAAAATCTTGTGGTAAAAAATATGTTAAACAAGACATGGTAGATGAGATGGAGGAAATTGATGAAAAGAAGCAAGGATACAATGATAGATTAGATGATACTGAAGGAGCTAAACATGGTGAAAAAAAACAAGACATGGCTCAAAGAAGAGCTGATTCTGAAAACATGGAAAAAGCTGATGGTAAAAGAAAATTTTCAGGTGATTCTAAGATGAAATAAAAAATATAATGAGTAAAAAGCTATTAATAGAAGTAAATACTTTTAAAATAAACCCCCTTCGTTTAACTGAAAATGTTAATGAAGAAACGGGTAATTTAATGGTTGAAGGAATCTTAGCTTCTGCTGAAGTAAAAAATGGTAATGGTAGGTATTATTCTAAAGATCTATGGGATAGAGAAATGGAAAAATATGGTGAGCTTATTAAAGAAAGACGTTCAATGGGGGAATTAGACCACCCAGAATCCTCAGTTATAAATTTACAAAATGTATCCCACTTAATATCCGATTACTGGTGGGACGGAGATAATGTAATGGGTAAAATAGAAATTTTACCAACCCCCTCAGGTAATATACTTAAAGAATTAATAAAAGCAGGTGTAACTGTAGGTGTTTCATCCCGTGGTATGGGTTCTTTAGAAGATAGAGGTGGAGTAATGGAAGTACAAGATGATTTTGAATTATTATGTTGGGACTTTGTTTCAACCCCTTCTAACCCAGGCTCATTTATGCATACATTAAATGAAGGTAAACAAACATTTACTTACGATTATAAAAATGTAAATAATATTGTACGAGAAATCCTTTGTTCAAAAGGTTCTTGCCCCGTTTGTTAATTTTACAAAATATTCATATACGTATAACTGTAATATGTCATTTCTTATATGGCATCGATAAACAAATTATTCCCTATTACGGTTTCTAATAACCGTATTTCACAAATTAAAATTTTGCGATTATGTCAAACAACAGAGATTTGCTTACTGAAGCAATTGCTGATGCTAAAGCGGTAAAAGAAACTGCCATAGCAAATGCTAAAGCTGCTTTAGAAGAAGCTTTTACTCCCCATTTGAAATCTATGTTAGCCGCTAAATTAGAAGAAATGGACAAACAAGATGATCTTGACGAAAATGCTCGAACTGACGCCGAAGAAGAAGGCTACAAAGACGGTATGAAAGACGAGAAAGAAGATCTTGAAGAAATTTTTTCTGAAGTAGATGAAGCTAAAAAAGATGAAAAAGAAGAAGTAAAAGAAGTCAGTTTAGAAGAATTACTTGCAGAACTTAATGAAGACGATTTAACCGAAGCTAGTAGAGTAAAAGGTGAAAAAGGTGTTGGAAACGAAGACGGAGACAGAGATGACTCAAAAACCGAAAAAGAGACCGAAAAAATGAGATTCAAAGAATCTGAAGACCTTGACGAAGCTAAAAAAGAAGAAGTTGAAGAATCAAAATCCGATGAACTATCTGAAAACGCTAGAACAGACGCTGAAGAAGAAGGCTACAAAGATGGCCTAAAAGACGAGAAAAAAGATCTTGAAGAAGATGCTCGTACTGACGCTGAAGAAGAAGGCTATTTAGATGGAGAAAAAGACGAAAAAGAAGACATTGAAGACGATGAAGACATCGACTTAGAAGATATGTCAGAAGACGACTTAAAAGGATTCATTGAGGATGTAATTAAAGACATGGTGAGCTCAGGTGAATTAGAAGCTGGAGAGGAATTTGAAACCGAAGAAGACGGAGACGTTGAAATCGACGGTGAAGAAGAAATCGAAGTGGAAGATGAAATTGAGATCCCTATGATGGAGAAAAAAGAAGAGTTAGAAGAAATGGATGAAGTAAGTTGGAATGATAAAAACAACCCTACAAGAGGAGCTAGTAAAGTAGATCTAGATCCTAAAAAGGTTGGAACATCAACAGCTGCTTATTCTATTAACGAAGAAGAAGTAACTAAAGCATTAGCTGAAATTAAAGATCTTAAAAAAGAACTTACAGAAGTTAATCTTTTAAATGCTAAACTTCTTTACACTAACAAAATCTTTAAATCTAAAAACTTAAACGAAGCTAAAAAAGTTAAAGTGCTTAAAGCATTTGACAAAGCTTCAACAGTTAAAGAAGCAAAAGTTATTTTTGAAACATTAAATGAAGGAATGTCATCTAGAATGACAAAATCTCCAGTTAATGAAGTAAAAGGTAGTGCTTCAAAAGCTTCAGGAATAGCTCCTCAAGCAAAACAGCCAATTCTTGAAAACGCAGCATTTACGCGTATGCAACAATTAGCTGGAATAATTAAAAGAGAAAATTAATTTAACCCTTATTAAAACTTAAAACATGAGTTTACAAACTTTATTAGAAAGTGCAAACCCATATCACTCAGTACAAAGCGATGCCGCTAGACTATCTGAAAAGTGGGAAAAAACAGGTTTGTTAGAAGGTATGAAAGGTAGTTCCAAAAACAACATGGGAATTATTCTTGAAAACCAAGCTAAACAACTTGTAGTAGAAAGTTCACAAACCGGTGGTGGTGTCAATTCGTCCGCGAATTTTACTGCTGGTGTAGGTGAGCAATGGGCTGGTGTAGCTCTTCCGTTAGTACGTAAAGTATTCGGACAGATCGCCGCTCAAGAATTCGTATCAGTTCAACCAATGAATTTACCTTCTGGTCTAGTATTTTATCTAGATTTCCAGTATGGTACTAGTGGAAAAACTCCATTCTCAACTGCAGAAGGATCAAATTCATTATACGGAAACAATAGTGGACAACCTTTTGGAAATGCTGCTGATGGTGGTTTATATGGTGCTGGCCGATTTGGTTACTCTATAAACAACACATCTTCTGTATTCCCTTCAGCTGCTACATCATCTGCTGATTGGTCAGATTTTGACTATGATTCAGATTATTCTGCTTCTGCTGTAGCAGGTGAGTATGTAAAAGTTTCTTTTGCTACTTCATCAATTAACTATGCAGATTGGAAAGGTGTAAGAGGATTTAGAATCGCTTCAGCATCATTACTTACAAATGATGATAACTTACCAGCATTTACAAGAGTAAGTGGTATTAATGTTGATTTTATAATCACAGGATCTTTATATGCAGCTGCAACAGGTGTTGCTGACTATACAATGACGTATCAATTACAACCAACTGATCAATTCAGAGGTGACTTTGAAGATGGAAATGATGCTATCAATGATAACAACTCTCCAATTTCAATTCCAGAAATCAATGTACAGATGAAATCATCTGCTATCGTTGCTAAAACTAGAAAGCTAAAAGCTGTATGGACACCAGAATTTGCACAGGATTTAAATGCATATCATGCATTAGATGCTGAAGCTGAATTAACATCTATCTTAAGTGAGTACATTTCATTAGAAATTGACTTAGAAATTTTAGATATGTTAATGGAAAGCGCTGCTGCTGGAACTGAAACATGGTCAGCTGTAAATAACAGATCTATAACAGGTACTGGAAACGGTGCTATTTCAGATCTTGGATTTTACAATAGTCAAGGACAATGGTTCCAAACATTAGGAACTAAAATCCAAAAACTATCTAACATTATTCACCAAAGAACTCTTAGAGGTGGTGCTAACTTCTTAGTATGTTCTCCTTCTGTAGGTACTATCCTAGAATCTATTCCAGGATTTGCTGCTGACACAGATGGCGATGCTGCTAAAATGAACTATGCATTTGGTGTACAAAAAGTAGGTAGCTTAAATAGCAGACAAAAAGTTTACAAGAACCCATATATGAAAGAAAATCAAATCCTATTAGGATTTAGAGGATCTCAGTTCTTAGAAGCTGGTGCTGTATTTGCTCCATACATTCCATTAATCATGACTCCATTAGTATACGATCCAGACACTTTCACACCAAGAAAAGGTCTATTGACAAGATATGCTAAGAAAATGGTTAGACCAGAATTTTATGGATTAATCAACGTAAATGGTTTAAATACTCTATAATTAGAGATTTAAATTAGTTTAATAAATTAACCCGGCCTTGTGCCGGGTTTTTTTATCCTTTTCATATTTATAACTAACAAACGTTACATGGGTATACTACTTATCTCATTATATTTTTATATTAAACTATACCCGTTTATTAACGTAATTTTACTGTTTGTTTTAACCATTCATATAACCACTAAATTCTTAAACTTATGGCGTCTAAATCGCACACTGACGAAGTATTTCGTTCTAAAAGAATCCCTAAAAACCCAATTAAGTTCAAACTCCAACTTAATGAAGAACAAAAACAAGCTAAAAAAACAATCCTCGAAAATACCATTACCCTTTTAGGTGGGAGTGCTGGTAGTGGGAAAACATTATTAGCCTGCAACGTTGCATTAGATGGAATATTCAGAAAACAATATGATAAAATTATTATTACTAGACCTACAGTATCTAAAGAAGAAATAGGTTTTTTACCTGGTGATTTAAGAGAAAAAATGGATCCTTGGGTTCAACCTATATATCAAAATTTCTTTGCATTATATGATAAAGTAAAAATTGAAAAAATGATTGAAGATGGTAAAATAGAAATTGTACCCGTTTCATTTATGAGGGGTAGAACATTCTTAGATTCTTTAATAATAGTAGATGAAGCACAAAATGTTACTCATGAACAAATGGAAATGATTACATCTCGTATTGGTTTAAGGAGTAAGATGGTAGTATGTGGTGACGCTCAACAAACAGATTTAAAGAAAAAATCTGATTCTGGTTTTAAATTTCTTTATGCTGCAGCAAGAAAAATTAAAAATTTAGAAGCAATTACATTAAAAACTAATCATAGAAATGAAATAGTCGAAGATTTATTAGAATATTATCAAGAAGCGGTAGATAAGGGAATATCAATAACAACATCAGGTTCATATATTTATAAACAGTAAAAACTATTATCATATTTATAATAAAATAAAACTATGGCATTGTGTACTCCTACGGGTTCATTAGAAGTATTTATACGAGAAAGTATTCTCTTACCTAATGGCAACGAAGAAATTGCAACTAATAGCATCAAAATTGAGGGTGTAAATCAACTAGTAAGAAGAATAGATACTATTTCATCTAAATGGGAAAATACTGGGGTTGAAATTTTAAGATTTGTTGATGATGAAGCTTCTCAAATAGCAGGCTCATTTGTTAGAAATACTGTAAAATACTTAAGATTTACTAATCTAGATTGTACTAATTATCTTTCTTTATATTTAATTCAAGCTAGCCCTGATTCATATTCTCCTAATACTGATAATTTAGATTCAGGAGATGTAGGGATACTTAAAATCGATCCGGGTAAATCAGTAATGTTATCTAATGCACAATTTGAAAGTAGTAATTATTATGATTATGTAGTAGATGGATATGTAGATTTACAATATATTTCATCATTCGCATCATTATATAGTATAAAAGCAAAAGCAAATAATAAGGATATAAGAATAGAGTACATAGTAGGTTCTTCTTAATATTTATAATAAAATAAATTTAATAAAAAATGGCATTAACTTATAGAACAGGTTCAGGTTCAAATCCAGGTAAGGGTTCAGCTTTAACTATTGAAGAATTAGATAACAACTTTAGACATTTTACTGGATCACACCCTATAGAAGGTGACTTAACAATTACAGGTTCAATAACAGTTTCTGGATCAGAAAACTCAGTATTTGATATTGACTTATTTGATTTAGTAATTACAGGTGGATTAGATGTATCTAGAGATGTAGTTGTTGGGGATGATTTAACTGTAGTGGATGAAACTACATTAAAAAAAGAAACAACAATTGGTTATAAAGATTTTTCAAATTTTGATGTTTCTTACCAATTAAATGTTACAGCATCTTCAAATACTGATAAATCAGCTCATTTTGATGGTGGTATATCAGTAACGGGGTCATCAGTATTAGTTGGCTTACCAACATCAGAACCTGCCGTATCAGGTCAATTATGGTTATCAGGTAGTTTCTCAAATTCTAAATATTTAATGGTAAGAGATTAACTTATATTTAAACATATAAATAAAATTACAGGGGACTCAATTTGAGTCCTCTTTTTTCATATTTATAATAAAACTAAACAGAATATGAATATTCCAATTTATGATGGTAACCCAATATGGAATTCAAATGCAACTGCTTTTGGGTTTTACAATAACGATATTGAATTCCAAGATGATTGTGTTAAAGTAGCAAAATTTATAACTACACGTTTAGGATACCCATTAATGGATGTTGAATTACAAACATCTTCTATATTTACTGCTTTTGAAGAAGCAATTACAATGTATGGAAATGAGTTATATGCCTACTTAATTAGAGAAAATGTATTAGATCTTACAGGATTACCTTATGAAAATATAGATTTAAATGAAGTTATAGTTACACCAAATTTTGAAACTATTATTAGATTATCTGAACAGTATGGTGAAGAAGCAGGTGTGGGGGGGAATATAGATTGGATAAAAGGTAGTGTTCCCTTAACAGGTAGCATACAAGATTATGATATTAAAAGGTGGGCTAAAGAACAAGACCCCCCTATAACTGGTAGTATAGAAATTAAGAGGATATTTTATCAAGAACCTGTACCAGCTTCCGCAAGGATGTTAGACCCTTATGATGGGTTTGGATTTGGTGGGGTTGCAGCTGCAGGGTTAACTGGATTAGGAGGCTTTGGAGGTGCTGGTGGTTATTTAATGATGCCCCTAAATTATGATTTACAAGTTATTCAAGCTATTGAATTAAATACTCAAATTAGATTATCTAACTATAGTTTTGAAGTTCATAATAACGTTATTAGAATATTTCCAATCCCAACCTTACATAATGGTGGAGATGGGGATGTAGGTAATCTTTGGTTTGAATATATTTTAAGGAACGATAGAATAAATGCATCATTAATTTGTGCTGAAGATAAAATAACAAATGTATCTAATATGCCATATCAAAACCCAGTTTATTCTTTAATAAACTCAGTTGGTAGACAATGGATATTTGAAATGACTTTAGCTATATGTAAAGAAATTTTAGGGTATGTACGTGGTAAATATAGTACAGTCCCTATACCAAATTCTGAAATGACATTAAATCAAGCAGATTTATTAGGAGCAGCAACAGCTGAAAAAACAGCTTTACTAGAAAGATTACGTGTGTATTTTGATGAAAATTCTCGTGCATCTTTATTAGAAAGAAAAGTAAGAGAACAAGAAGCAGTATTAAGAGAATTAGATCAAGTTCCACGAGTAATTTATATAGGATAATATGGCAATGTTTGCAAGACAGAGAGATGTATCTCTGGTTAGAACTATAAATAGAGAATTATTGGGTAATGTAATTACTCAACAGGCATCATTCTACCAATTTAAACTTGAAGAAACAAAAGTTAATTTATATGGAGAAGCAGATGCTGAGAAATTTTATGATGGTCCTTTTATATTTAATTGTTTAATAAATAGACAAAATCAGTCCTACCCTGAATCAGGGGAAGGAATTAATTTTGCTCAAGGTATATCATTTGCATTTTTAAGAGATGATTTAGTAGATGCTGATATAGTTCCTGAAGTAGGGGATATAATTTTATATCAAGAAGGATATTATGGGGTACAAAGTACAGTATCTAACCAATACTGGTCTGGTAAAAACCCAGCTTACCCTAATAACGAAAACCCACTTAATCCTGGATTAGAACAATTTGGTAGTAATTTTTCAATAATTGTTGATACTTACTATATACCTGCAGATAAGGCAGCTATATCACCTTATAAAGAAAGATTTTAATGGCATCGTATAGAAAACCCATACCAAAAACTCAACGTGAGATAAGTGAAGATCTTCAAAGACCTTTTGATCTTGAAAGAGGTAACCCTAATGCTCAAGTAAATCCTAATGAAAATGAAACAGGGATTGATTTTAATAGATCATCAAAATTAAGTTTTAGAGGTGATACTTCTAAACCCTTTTCAATTGGTATACAAGATTTAGATGAAGCTGTTTTTTATTATTTTGAAAATATTATACAACCCTTTGTTTATCAAAATAGTGAAAGAATAAATGTTCCTATTATTTATGGTTCTCCTGAAAGATGGAAATCATTCCAAAAAGATGGATATTATAGAGACAAATCAGGAGCCGTAATGTTACCTATAATAGTAATAAAAAGAGATTCAATTGCTAAAGATAGGACCGTTACTAATAAATTAGATGCTAACATGCCTAATTTATATGCTTCATTTCAAAAATCATATAACCCTAAAAATTTCTATAGTAATTTTGCTGCTATAAACAATAAAATCCCAGTAAAAAGTTTTAATGCCGTAGCTGTCCCTGATTATGTAACTTTAGAATATAGTGTTATAATACAAACATATTATATGTCCCAATTAAATAAAATAATAGAGTCATGTGAATACGCATCAGATTCTTACTGGGGTAATCCTGAAAGGTTTAAATTTAGGGCTTTTATTGATAGTTTTGCAACACAAACTGAATTAACACAAGGACAAGATAGATTAGTAAAAGGTACATTTAATATTAGATTAAGAGGATACATTATACCCGAAGTATTACAAAAAGATATAATGTCCCTTAAAAAGTATAATTCTAAATCTAAAGTTATTATAGGAATCGAAACAACATCTAATTCGGATATATTCCAACCAAATGTTACAAAATTAAGTGATGGTAGAACAAGAAAAACACGAGAAGTTGAAGGTAATGCAGCAAATGTATCTGATGTAGCTGCTGGTAGAGAATTAAAAAGTTAAAATAGTATGGCAAATAATATTAGATTTGTAGATTCATTAAAAGTAGGAGCATACCAAGTTGATGGTTTGAATGCTGGTAGTAACATTGACATTATAAATAATGTTGATAACTATGTACTTACAGCTACGGGGCAAAGTGGATCCATTGAAGGTAATGCTGAATTAATTTTTGATTCAACTAATTTAAGAATTGGTGGTGCTCCTTCTGGAGTAGCTCGATTAGAGGTTACACATTTAGGAAGTGTAGATGATATAATGTTAATCAAAAACACAGATGATAATACAGGAATTAAAGTAACAAAAGAAGGTTTATTTGAACTTTTAGAATTTAGTGCCTTACCAACGGCTGCAGAAGGAGCATTTGCTTACAGTAATAACAACTTTTGGTTAGGAGTAGGACCTTAATAATATTTATAACAAAACAAACAAAATATAATGGCAACTTGGAAAAAAATATCCGTATCGGGATCTAATATATCCCAATTTAATAATGACTCGGGGTATCTAACCCAGTTTTCTGCTTCATTACACGCATTCTCAACTGCATCTTTTAATGGGACAGAATTATTATCTGGAACTTCAAATGGAAACTTAAATTTTGCTTCAGGTTCTGGGACAGGTTTAAATATAGCGGCAAATGCGGGCACAGATACATTAACTTATAGCTTAATTGATGTACCAAACGCTTCGTTAGAGAATGACAATCTTCGAATAGGTAACACATCAATAGCGTTAGGTGCTACAGGATCATCAGTTGATGGCGTGGTGTTAACGAATGTAATAGCTACTGGTTCATTTAGTGGTTCCTTCACAGGTAATTTAAATGTTAATTTAGAAGATTTAACACCAGGAGCTGGTTTAAGTGGTAGTGCTTATGATGGTAACATTGCTAGGACATTCTCAGTAGATACAGGTTCAAGTCATTATATAACAGGTTCAAGACAAGCTATATCCGTTACAAATACTACAGGTGCTAGTGGGATTACAATGAATTATAACACAGGTAGTGGTATAATAAGTAGTACAATATTAAACTCACAAATAACTTTAGGTGCAACCGCGGTTTCATTAGGAGCTACAGCACCAACAATTGCTAATTTAAAATTAACAGCTGTAGAAGCAACAGGTTCATTTAGTGGTTCATTTGTTGGTGATGGTTCAGGATTATCTGGGTTGGCTACAACTTTAGGAGTATCAGGTTCATCAGGTAATACTCCAGTAAATCTACTAACACAAAAATTATCAGTATTAGGTACTGCTAATCAAATCGATACAGCAGCAACACCTCAAACTTTAACTGTTAAATTAACAGATGATGTAACTATAGCAAATGATTTAACAGTAACAAGAGATACTACAATTGGTAGAAATGCTTTAGTACAAGGAAACTTATTAGTATTAGGTACTGCTTCTTTTGCAAATACACAAAACTTAGATGTAGCAGATAGATTTATTAGATTAGCATCAGGTTCAACTTCAGCAGGAGATGGTGGTATTGTTGTACAACAAGCAGGCCCAACACAAGGTGAGGCATTTGCTTATGATGCAATTACTACAAGATGGAGTATGACTGGATCATTTAATCCAGCAACAGAAGCTTACACACCAGATGCCTTTATATCTGCTGTAGTAATTGGAACAGGTAATCAACAAGCTACATCAGTAGCTGCTAAATATGCTAAAGCAGGTAATATGTTTGTATCAGCTTCAGGAGATGTTATGATTTACACATAAATTTTATTATATTTAGGGGTAAAAAAGTTATATGAGTTTTAAAGCAGGGAAAGTAAATATAGGTGAAGAAGCAGTTAGAAAAGCTTTAGAAACACCAACTCCTAATTCTAATATAGAACTTACTGAAAAAGAACTAGAATTTCTTTTAGTTACTATTAAAAATAGTTTATTTAAAGGAGAATATGTAGAAGACCTTTATAATTTAACTTTGAAACTTCAAAAACATTTCATATATTTAAAGTCAAATAATAAAAAATAATGGAAATATACTCCCTTGATAATCTTTCTTTAAGAGAAATAAGAGCATTACGTACATCCTTAGATGCAATCCCAATTACAGGTATAGATTCTAGTTTTATAGCTTTATTACAACATAAAGTTTCTATTCAAATTGTTGAAATAGAAAAACATATTAGAAAAGAAGAAGAAAAAAAACAAAAATCTTCTACAAAAACAGCACTAAATCGTCCTGAATTAGATTCAAAATAAATCTGCGGAAAAAAAAAGAATTAATATTTATAACTGTATTATGGCCCTTCGGGGAAGTGGACTGGAATAAACCAGTAACCAACCTAATAAAGTAAATATGCCGAATTGGAAAAAAGTAATAGTTAGCGGATCTATAGCTAGCTTCAATAAGATTACAACAGACGTATTCTCCGATATCGCGGGGATTAATCTAACTGATAACCTAGCTATGTATGGCAACAGCATAGTAGATCAAGGTCAAAACACAGGTACATCTGGGCAAGTATTATCTTCATTGGGGGGTACTGGTGTAGGTTGGGTTGATGCAGATACAGGACCACAAGGTGCAACAGGACCAACAGGCCTTCAAGGCACAACAGGAACACAAGGCGCAACTGGAACACAAGGTACAACAGG
>JACKZZ010005719.1_pt1 | contig 76784 bp, 124 predicted proteins | sample 8027871 | NCBI WGS metagenome assembly JACKZZ01 (sample SAMN15724774, study PRJNA655200) | protist metagenome | isolation source: fluorescence activated cell sorting (FACS) single amplified genomes of... | place: USA: West Boothbay Harbor, Gulf of Maine | collected 2000-07-19
GTCTTTAATTATATCCAACCAATGGCGCAACCATAAAATTGGCGGAGCGACATTGTATTTAAACCAGGTGTTGGATGATGAAGTTCGTCGGTGCGAGGATTACCGTAACGATTTTTACCGGTGAAATTGGAATATTCACTATATACCTCCTGGTAATATACCTTATTGTTGTCCTTATCTATTCTCAAGCACAGGCTACTACCCGTGTTGCTAAAATTATCACTAAATGTTTTACCAATGTATTGATCTAACTCATCTACCATTGACTTACTTATTTCATTTGGAACTGTATACATAACCTTAATTTAATAAATTTAACATTTCATAATACTCATCAACGGTGATATAACCCCCATTAATACCAACCCATAAATCAATTACTGCATCTGTTTTAAACATAACCTTTATTTTAACCGTGATGCTTAACTGCATCAACATGGTAAATATACGAACCCTATCCCACGTATCCAAATTTAATCGCATTCGTCGTTATGAACATTTATGAACACCGCTTGGAATTGTCACATGCTCATTTTTAATGCCAGGTTATTGTGAATAAGAAAGATCTACACGTGTGCCAATTGTGAATAATGCAATTCGACGTATATACTTTAAGGTAGGTCGAAAAGGGTTGGCTTGCAATGGAAATGGGTTAGTACCCCACCTCATTCAACCCACTCACCCCACAGGTTAGGGTCATACACAATGTGTAGAACAGTACACCATTTGGTTACATCACTAACCGTTGGTTACACTTGTACCCTAGTTGGTTATACTTGTAACATATTCAACAGCACCAGGTACTATCTTAAACCATATTGTGTAGGCTATTAACCCAATAATGATCCACGCTATCAATTTTGTATAATCACGTTTGAACCTCATAATATTTTATTTACCAAATCCCAGATTATAGCAACCACTGTTCCAAATATAAACAGACCTACCACACCAACAATCAATGCAAATAAAGGATCATCTAATAACCCAGCTACTTGTTTACCCAATTGTTTATTATCGTTGTTTGTAGCCATCCCGTCTAGTATTATTTGACTTAACCTGTCTTTTACGTTTACTACTTAATGTAGGTAACCACTCCATCAATTGTGCGTACCTTGCTTTACTACTCGTTTTACTCATATAATTTAATGTTTAAATTGCTATTTAAATAGCTCTATTATTTTATTATTTTTTATTAAAATACCAGGTACCATGTTGTTCTTTAGTTACATAGGGTTGGTACCCATTTGCTATACAAAATTCATCCACAGCGGGATTAACTCCAAATACACCCCAATATTTTCCATCATGACCATAAATGTTTACATCTTTACCATTATCCCTAAAATTACCATTTGGATCATTATAATCAACATACAACAAATAATCATGCCCACAAACATAACCACCAGGTTTAACTTTAGGATACCATAAATTAATATCTTGAACCACATAATCATAAGCATGATTAGCATCAATGTAAACAAAATCCAAACTATTATCCTCAAACATATGAGATGCCGCTTCGGATTTCGCTCTAATCATTATAGCTCTATCCTCATACCCTTTTATATTATTAATGGCCGCTCCATAAATTTCATTCTCATCAAAGTTGCCATGATCACTAGCATCAATATACTCGTCCTTAGATAATGAATCCCAAACATCAACCATATACAAAGTACAATCCCAATTCTCTAATATCTCTTTAGAAAATTCACCTTTAAATACCCCAACTTCCACTCCTACACCATTAGGAATTTTATTATTTATTTCTTGAATCAATTCAACCCTATTAGAATACGTTTCAAATTCTTTACTTGCTAAATTCATTTATGATTTTTTATATCTAACAACTTTAATTGTTTACAATCCATTTTTATTATATGCTTACTCGTCATCACACGCTCCAATGTATGTCGAATATTTTTCGTCTCAATAATCATCTCACCATCACGCTCTGTTTCCTCATCAATTAATTCAGTATACCTAAGTCGGTATTTTTTTATTTCAGCCATGTCATTATTATGTTTATCGATATTAATATGTTCGTTATTATTGCCTGGATTATTATTATTGTCCTCCATAGCGCTATTTTATCTGCCTCTCTATCTCCGCCTTGTTTCTCGCCTAAAGCTTTAGCCCACAAACGCCAAAAGCGTTTAAGTCCCGTTGGTTTTATGTTTCTAAAAATCCGCATCAAATACAATTTCATCGTCCTCAAATCCATCATTATAGTACTTTTCCCACAACTCATCATCCTGTTTCAAACACCCAATACACACTACTTTTTTAGTAACATTACTTAACATCTGATCATACACTAATAACTCGGCTTCAAAGTCCGAATCCAAGTCTTCCTCACTCCAATCACCATCCTCACCCCATATCTTTTCTCTACCATAGTCGTTTATCTTTTCCTCAATAAACTCCAATATAGGTGTTTCTGGTGTTTGCATTGCCTCCATCCAAGTTGGTTTTCCACACCATACACAATGGTTTATTTGATCTCTTTTATGTTTTGGCCCCATAGATGTTTTTATTATTAATCAACTTAATTGACTTCCCTAATATTAGGACCCCATTTCAATTGGTTTATTATCCTATTACTAACCGTCATCCATTGTTTATCTTTAATAGCAAATCTGAATTGTATAATTTGCCAATCTCTATCCTCACCAATACACTCATACGTTTTACCTTTAAATGTAAATTGGTAAGGTATTTGTTTACTCATAATCGTATATACGTATTAATTGTTAGGGGTGTGTTATAAAGAGCTTTGATTTGTTTTTTCTAACTAAATATAATTAAATATCCTATTATCCAAAATACTATTGCTATTGCAATGCCTGCTGCTACCTCACTACCTCTAATTTGTTTGTCTGTTTTACCTTGATTTTCCATTACTTGCTTCTTTTACCTCGTTTTGTTATATGCTCGTTTATTAATGTTTTGCCCTCTCGTTTAGCAGCCATTTCGGCAGCCACTTGTTTATACAAAGGTGATTCCATTTCACAACCCCAATATTCACGTTTTTTTCTCATAACTAATCTTCTACTGCCCCACTTTCTTTAGGTTCACTTATTAAATCATCGACTCCTTGTTCTAATAACTCATCATCCATCCATCTCCACTCTTTTCCTATATTAATCATAATGAATGTTGTTTATACATGAAAATATCATCAATTAAATAATCACAATATTTTAAAGCTAAGTCTCCACCATCGGGATCCCTAATTATTAATTCCTTTATTTCGTTAATTCGTTTTATAATATCTTCTCCACTCATAATATACGACTTTTTTCGTGTCCAACCACAACATTTGAATCTATATTTACTTTATATCCTAATTGCCTTGCCTTATTTGCAAATCCAAAATCTTCCCATTGGTCTTCATTTAAATATTCAAATGGTTTATCTATACGATCAAATACCTCTGCTTTAACTAACATAAAACCAAACCCATTAGCCATTACTTCACTTATCCCATCTGCTGTCTTATCTTCGGTAGTTAATGTTTCACCGTTTAATTTACAACATGCAAACATATCATCTGATTTTCTATATATCCCGCTTACAATGTCTAAATCGTGATCATATAACGTTTTAAACTGTTCATATGTGAATACTTGATCATCATCAATCCACATATAATGAGTTGGTCTTAGCATTCGTGCTCTAAATAATAATGATTGCCTACTATAAGTTATATTAGGGGAATAACCATTAATTAGAAACCAATCTATATTAGATGGTATTTGTTGGATTAGATGAGTCCAGCATTTTAAGAATGTACCACTAAATGTATTACCTGGGATGCAGAATGCTATCCTACTATCTGTGCTTCTTCTATTTGCCTGCATATTAAAAACTTATTATCTTTTTGTAAAACTCTATCTGCTCCCCAATCGTTAACATACATTCCTAAAACTTGTTGATTCACAGATTTATCTTTATTTAAAAAATTATGAATTGCTATTTCAGTTAAAATTTCAAATGCTAGGTTTTCATAGTATACTATATTATAATTCATTTACTAAGTATTTTATTTAATTCTTGTTGAAGGGTTTGAATAGTTTTTTTAGTATCTATTGTATTACCTAATTTTTTTAATTCAAGGATTTTGTTTGTAATTTCTTGTACTTTTTCTGTTTTTGTCATTGGAGTGAATTTATAAAATGAATTGTCCAAGCTATTAAGCCATTTAATTGTAATGCTACTAGGTTCCATTGTCTTCTAATTGCAACCTGAATTAGAACACAAGTAAATCCTATAATATATATTGATGGTATTAATGACCATTGTCCTGCTATAAGAAAACCTGTTCCCATATAACCAATTCTAGTACCCATTCTTTCAAGTGGGGTTAAACGTCTATCTCTAACCATTAGTCGGAGAATATTACGCCACCATCTATACTCGCATTTGCGGCATGTTTTCTTCTTGTTAGTTTTAAACATCCAGTTAGAACGTTTTTGTTTACATTGATTACACTTTCTCATTTTGTAATAAAAAATAAATTGATCGACCCATAGCACTAATACAAAATGCTCCTGCTATTCCAAGTCTGAATTGTTTTACTGATTCTACTATTTCCAATAACCCATAGTACCATAAACCTACTAAAACAGCATCACCTACCATCATAAATACTATACTAGATAAAATAAATTCTTGAGGTAAACGTTTAGATATTAACCAAAGTATAACTGTAAATATAGCTAATAAAATAATAAAACTAAAACCTAAAATAAAACTGTTTAACATATTTTATTTATTTTTAAACCATTTAATTAGTATACTTGCTGTTCTATAGTTAGTAGCTAAAGGAATATCATGAACATCACATAATCTCATTAACATATTAATATCAACATCATGAGGGTGTTTATCTAAAGGATCTCTCATAAACAATACTGCGGTTATTTCCCCTCTTACTACCATAGCTGCTATTTCAGCGTCTCCACCTAATGGTCCTGAATTAACTGTTTCTACTTTTTTTATACCAGCATGTTTAACTTTCTTACCTGTTGTACCCGTAGTAACAATGTTAACATCTTCTCTATTGAAGAATGGTAAACGTTTAGATACAAACGCTACCATATCGGCTTTTTTATTATCGTGTGCTATTAATGCAAATTTCATATTAACATTTACCATTATAATACCAATAAGGATCTTTATAATCAACATCAGAATACAGATATTTTCTATACTTTTCTGTAATGGATAAGTTACCACTAACAGAAACTCTTTCTTCCCCACTAAAATTTCTTGGGGTGAAATGAAGAAGTGTGTTAGAAAATAATAAAAAATCACCTGTAGTTGGGGTAACACGTATATTTTTATCAAATCCGTTTACGTTAGTAACAAAGACTATTTGACCCGCATTTTCAGGATGATGTGGATAATAAGCCCATGATAATCCCGGAGGGTCATTAAAAATATCTCTATGGTTATGAACTGTGGTTTGATCTAATGGTGCTATAAGATGACCCCACATAGCATCTTGTATTAAATTTTCTTCACCAAAAATGGGGTTTATAAGTTTATAAACCTCTTTTTCTAAAGTATAATAAGTTTCATCATATAAATTACTACCAGCATAAAAAAGATGATCAGGGTTTAAATAAGGGTCCTTATAATGGGGTCTACTATTATGTGTACTTTCTTTAGGTTTATGACGTGAATCTCTTACTTCTTGTAATATTTTATCATGATCTAAATCTATTTTATGTTTAGAAAAAAACATTCCATTTAATAATTGCAATTTCATAATTTATTTACTTTATTTTTAATTAATTTTTCCATAAAACTTGTATGCATATTAAGGTAATACACAAACTTAAACTTACTAATGTTTTAGTAGTAATTCCTTCTTTAAAAAAATAACTAACTCCTATGGCATAGATAATCATTCCAACTCCAAACCCTACAAACCTAGCTGGCCAAAGTAAACCATTAAACCCATTTACAGTATATTTAGTACCCCAAATATAAAAATAAGATATTATAACCCCACACAAGGCCAGCATAAATTCATTTTTTTTAAACCAATTCCATTTAAATTGCCCATTTAATTGAAAAAATACTGCAATATGGGCTATAAAAAACCATACTACCCCAATAAAAAATTCATTTAATTTCATAGCTATGTTTTCATTATTTCCTGATAAGCAAGATCATAAGCATCTTCTAATTTAACATTAGGCCTTTCTATTCTAATTTTACTTACCATTTTTAACAATATATCTCTTTTACCATATTCATGAGCGCTATATACTAATTCTTCTATCCTACTCATCTTCTAATCTCCAATTTTCATTTCCCCAATTGTAAACAATTGAAAGAGGACCTAAATAAATTAATATGGAACAAAATAATACTTCTGGTAGTTGGGTTTCATTAGGTTGAATGTAATCATATCCTATTGTAAAACCTTCATGTGGCCATTTCCATGCTAATAATAGTTCCCACCATTTACCTGTATCTTCACTGTCAAATCTTAACCCCATAATTTTATAACATTAAATTTTTATTTTCTAAAAACATCCAAAAACGTTCAAGCCATAATTCAACTCTAACATCTTCAATTGTGTCCTTTGCACCATATCCTTCAATACGTTTTTCAGCTACCCAAGCAATACCCATATCGCAGTAATCCCTTGCCTTGTCTTTATCCCCTAATTTATAAAAACTCTTTGCCTTATCCAAGCAATTATGTAAAATTTGTTTTTGTACTTTCATAATTCTAATCTAATAAAATTTTATTTATTTTCTTCTTCTTTTGCTTCGATTAATTCTGTTATTGTTTCTTCAACCCAATATGCTGTTGGATCGTCAATGTAAATATTCTTACATTTATAATGTCTAATTGCATCTAATAATGCCTCACCTAAATCACTATCGTAGTAATAGATATTTTCTTCTATTGTAATATTGTCTGGGTTTTGAGCTGCTACATAAATGCTATAACCATCTGCTGTTGATTCTTCATAGATGTAAAAATCACAATCCATAGACCATTCATCTACTATTTTTACTCCAAAATGTTTTAATAGCTTTTCTTTCATATCTTATTTTATTATATTTTTTCCAATTAGGTCAATTAGTAGTTTTACATCCTTTTTTTCAACAAAACCAATTTCTGGTGCTTCAAATATTTCTACATACCATCTATGCTGACCTGCCACTGTTGTTACTTCACCACTACCATTTGATATTAAACCAAAACCTTTACTAAAATCTAAAGTGTAGTAGTGAAAAGCATCACCACCACTCTCTATTTCACTTACATCTACTCTTTCAAATCCTAAATCAATTAAATCCTGTTCTTTCATATCTTAAATAATTCGTAGTTGCTATTTTCTGTCTTAAACTTAATATAATCATCTCTCTGCTCTACAATCTCTGTTACTGTTGTAGTATGCCAAGTAAAGAAGTCATTAAATGGAGACATAATTAATGAACGGCCTACGGCTGGTTCTTCAAAATTATCTTTGAATGTACTGTCTTCATTCCACTCCAACCACATAATTCTAGCTGAATGTTTAGTTAGATTATCTCTTTCTCTAACTAATCTATATTTAGGTTCTTCTGTATCTAAATTTAATAGTAGTTTAGGTTGTGCTCCTGGTATCATCCTTCTAAGTCTAAATTATTATCAATTAGTAATTCATTTAGTTTATGTCTACACTCCTCAAATGCATCATAAACTTCTTGTGACCTTTCATCTGGGAAATACTTAACCTGTCCTCTTAACCATTGTTTCATATCCCATAATGTACTAAACATATTAGATGCATCATTAGCCATTTGGTATTCGGTTTGATCTTCCGGTAAATTAAATTCTAATATTGCTTTCATATTAATCCCACCATTTTAAAATATTATGCTCAATATACGACCAAAGTAGTTTATGGGCACGTTTTTGTTTATCCATTCCTTTTAAAAACATTTGATGTCTTACTTCATCAATTTCTTTTTGATGTTGTTCATCTACTGCTAATTCATTACTAATTTTCATTGTATAGTATGGGTCTCCATTCTCATCTTTTTCATCTAACTCTACAAATTCATGTTTACTTTTACCATAAAGTCTTTCAATATCATCCATATACTCCATAGCATAATCTTCATTGTAAACCTTTTCCATCAATTCAATCGCAGTCCATATTTTAGCAGCATTTGTTTTAGCTTCTAATGTATGAGCTTTATCTGATTCTAGGTATTTAGCTGTTCGTTTTAGCTGATATTTAAACAGTTCTATAGATGAATGATAATCAAAATCATATCCTTTCCAAATAATGGGTAGAAAGTCTACTACACGTTTTATTCTATAAAAAAATCTTTTAATCTTCCACTTCATTTCTCTACAATTATTTCTACTTCAGTCCATGCTGCTAAATGTACTACTTCACCACTATCTCTGGTACAATAGCTATACATCCCATCGATACTTCTAAAGTTTAACTCTTCACCTTCTGTGATTTGAGGTGCACCTGGTGGTACTTTATCTTCCACTAATACTTTAATTCTACTATTTCTTGGTACGTTATATAATTCCATATTACTTAATTTTTTGATTGTTAAATCTTTCTAATGTTTGCTCAACAGTTTCTTTTTGAGCATCATAACTCGTATGTAATCTTTCTTTATCGAGCTCATAACCATAACCTAATCTAAAAGTAACACTACTACCTGATTTAAATTCAATTACTACTATTTTAAATTCAGTATAACTATGACCTCTATATCCTCTATCATAATCAGTACCTGCTTTAACTATAGCTTCAGGATATAGTTTTTGATATTTTTCAATTGTATAATCTAAACACAACCATTCTTTACCTCTTCGATCAAGCTCTTGTATTTTAGCTTTTCTACTTTCTTTAAGTTTAGTAAGCAATGTACTTGGCTTATAATATCTGTACTGATCAGTAATGCTAGTACACATTAATTTATCACCTTCTCTACTAACTGGAGCGTTATATTTTACTATTTTATTATTTTTAATAGTATCAGTAATTAAATAAATAGTACCTACAGCATTCAAGTAAGTAACTTCATGTTCAAACTGAGTATTGTTATAAGAATAACCAAATTCTCTTTTCTTAGTAACTTCATGAACTTCATAATTACTATTATAATCAACTCCTTGAACAAATCCTGCTTCATCAAGTAACATCATTGTTCTATTGATATTTTCTTGAGACACAACAGCATTTTTTGCTTGACTGTTGATAAAACTATCAATTTGTTCTTGTTGTTCTGTTGTCAAAACTAAACCTTCAAATAAATCTAACTGTGTATTCATAACCTTTATTTTAATTAATTAATCGCTCGAATCATTCGAACACGTAAATATACGAACTCTAGCCCGGGTAACCACATTTTTACGCGGAAATCTTACATTTTTCTTTATTTACTTGTACTAAAGTACCATTCATCTTTATTAAGATATTACCATTAAAATGTATTCCAAAACATTTTTTTCTTTGATTTTCAAATATAACCCAATCTCCTGCTTTCATATTAAAATGATAATGGTTCATGAGACAAATCTTTAGGTGTAAATGTTGGATCATCTAATTTGCGATAATCAAAACTAGCAAATGGTTGCTCACCTATTTCAGTTACTCTAACATCATCTGAGTGGCGTCTATTTTCAAGTGATAATCTTAAATCATTAGCTCGTTTTCTAGCCATATAATCATTATCAGCATAGACATACATATCCATAGTAACTACATATCTTTTGTTTTCTCTATTCATGAGTTCTTAATCATTAATTTATTAATATCTTCTCTAGATTGCCAGCCAGTCACTTCCCATTCTTGTTCATCTTCAGGTAAATTTTCATCTATAATAGCAACTTCAAAAGAAGAAGCATCTTCAACTTTAGTACAAGCTGCTCTTACTCCCTCTCTAGATGTACTGTACATACCTTCTCCTGCAACAACTGATATAAACACATTAGGTTTAAGTTCAAGTGTTGCTCTAATACCCTTTTTAGTAACAGGGTGTACTTCAAATTTTAAATCGTCAAATGTTTTCATAACCTTTAATTTTAACATGGGCAAACAACCCATAATGTGACATATAATAAATAAAATGTAGCCGCAATAAACAGAAATCCTGCTACTAAATCGATTTCTTGTGTGTACTTTTTAATGAATTTTTTAATCATAACCTTAATTTTAATTAATAGCTCGAAACATTCGAACACGTAAATATACGAACCCTCCTCCGGGTAACCAAATCTAATCGCCGAAAGCTTCCTCTAATGTTGCTGGATTGTCTCTTAAGTAAGCATTAAGTTTAGATTGTTCTTGCCAATCGCTCATAAACTCTTGTTCAGCAGCGTTAGTTTTTGTTTTAGGTTGCTTTAACATCCATGGAGTATTTTCTTTACACCATCTAATATAACCAGGATCATATCTTTCAATTTCAGATATTAACCTACCTTTATATTTGCCCCTTGGAAATCTCATATACGGGAATATACGAAAAAAAATATGCGCCTCCTAATGGAAGCGCATATATTGTTAAAAGACTTACTCTAATGCGTTGTTCTTATGATTAACGGAGTAAGAAGTTATATTTTATTGGTAATCTTTCATGAAACGACCGAAGTGTTCTTGTAATGCTTTATCAGCAACATAATTTTTAAAATCTTCAACATAATCATCTACATCATCAAATTCATCACCTGATTTTTTAACTGATGCCATAAATTGCTTTATTTCTGAATCTGTTGCTTTGGCATCATTTTTTAATGCTTTAACAATATCTTTCATTGGGGGCACACCTTTAAATTTAGGTAATGCTTCTTCAATATCTTCTAAACCTTCATCATAATCTGCATCTGCCTTCATGTCAAAATTAAATGCATCTTTTTCATCAATAGCCGTAAATTCTTGCTGATCCATACCAGCTAAACTATCACCTTGAGCTTGAATAGCATCTAAATGTTTTAACATTTCAATACCTAAATAATCAACTACATCTTCAGCTTGAAATGGGTCTTCATCTGTTAAATCAAAGTATAAATCAGCAAAAATTTCTAAAAATTTAGCTTTCATACGTTGGTCTACTAAACCTTCCATACGAGCACCTTCACGTGAAGATACTTCTTTTACGTGGCTTGGTTTAATTCCTAGTTTAGCTGCAGCACTTTTAACTCCATCTCTAGGTTCTTTATCTTTATCTTCTTTAATACCAGCAGCTTCTTGAGATGCTTCAATAGCTAAATTAACTGCTTTAGTATCTTCTGCTAAGCTATCTGTTGCTACGAATCCATAGTCTTCTCTTTCTGATGCTTTCTCTATTGCAGTGTGGCGTGGAAGTTCTTTATATACTATATTACCCTTTCCATCAATAACATTGTAGGCTCTATGTGAAGGTTTATAATCTTCTTCCATTTTAGAAGCCATATAAGCACCTAAATCATCTGATATATCCATACCAAATTCTTCCATTGTTTTTCTAATTTCAGCATGGAAATCACTTAGTCTACCTTCAGCTTCCATCATATCCCCAATTTCTATTGCATCAATAGCATCTTGTAAGTGGCTATTTTCTCTATGATAATTAACATCCTCAAAGTCATCAGACATTTTCTTTAATACTTCAATAGGAGTATCAATACTAGTTCCTAAACCAGTCTTTAACATTCCATCATAATCAAAATCTGTAGTCCAACCTGAACCGATTTGGTATTGTTCGAATATATCTATTAAGTTATATTTGCTCATATTTTATTTTTTTGCTTTTGGTTTTCTACCTTTACGTTTTTTGCCTTTTGCAGCGTCAACTACATCCTTAGATTGTTTAGCTACTTCTTTAATAGCAGATCCTACATCTTTAATTTCTGCTTTGACTGCTTTAGCTCTACGCTTTACAGTTGCAGCTTTTTCTTTAACATCTTCAATAGTATCTTCTACTACATCAGGAATTAAATCACCATCACGGTCAGCAATTTTACCTTTTTTAATATAATAAACTACGGCACCTGCTCCTAATAATAATACAACTAAAATGAATAATATAAATTTCATAATTTTTTATTTGGTTAAAAATGTTTATTATAAATATATAAAAATTAAGCTAAATTATATTTTTGTGTATATCGTTCTATGAACGATTCTCCTACACCAATATCAATTATTTCAGCTGTAGATGGCACACCAACTAATTTACTAGCAGTTAATATATAATCTATATTTTCATTTTTAAATACTTTAATTTTAGTTTTAGCATTAGATCGATTTGATGTTTTAAATACTAACACTACAGGTTGTTTACCATATGCCTTACCTTTATCTAATTTAAATTTGGATTGTCTAAACCCCTTAGGTGGAATATTTTCAATTGAATAAGGACCATTAGCTGATTTAGATCTATCAAATTTAATTGTTGATTTAGATCCATCATAATCTGTACTATTTAGAGTCCATTTATCTAATCTTTCTACTTGCTCAGCGGGTCTACCTCTATTTTCTGCCATTATTTTCTATATTTTTTAGCCACATAGTCACCTTCTTCATGTGATTTAACTATATGACAATGTTTACAGTTTAATTGATAATTATTTGGTTGTTCACCTTCAGGAGTATGTTTAATATCTGAATTAATATGGTCAACATCCATCATTGATGATTGTCCTTTGGTATGCAAATTAGGGTAAGCAATTACAGGATCAAACCCACAACTTTCACATTGATGTTCACCTCTAGTCCATTTTTCTACTTTATACATTAAATGGGGGCGGTCTTTTCTTGCGGCCGCCCCACATATATTTTTGTATTGATAGTGAGTAGGACAATATGAATGTCTTTGAGTTTTATTGTAAAACTCTGTCTCGCTATTACACCATTTTACTTTACACGTCATAATTAATATGTTGGTGCTCCCTTTTTAAACTTAAAATAACCGTTTTCTAATGCCCATCCCATATATTTTTTAGCATTAGATTCGTAGTAATAAACTTTATTTAGTCTATTAGTAATAGGATTAATACGGTTTACACTAGCAATAGGATGACCATTTTCTCTTAAAACATGAATTAAAGATCTAGCTCCTCTACTTAATTTTCCTGTAATAATTTTACCTAATTCTAATTCAAAATATTCTCCACCTCGTCTTAAAACTTGAAGAATTAATTTGTCTTGTGAATACGGATCTTGTTTTTTACCTCTTTTTGCCATAATTTATTATTTGTTTTTAATTATACCCCAATATACGACCCTTTCTTCAGGTAAAGAAATTTTTCGCATATTACTTTACTTTTTTCTCTAATTCTTTTATGTGTTTACAGCGACCATCACGTGCTCTGAATCGGCCCATACAATTGCAATGGTACTTACCTGAATCTGGATAATATGACGTTTTATACGTTTTATCTGAGCTACTACTGGAATGTGTTTCAGTGATAGGTTCTTGTTTAACTACAACTTTAGGTTTTGGTTTAACCCATTCTATATCATTAATTGTAGTACCATCAACTACTTCTTTCCATATAGGCATTAAATATGTCTTACCATTATGTTTCCAAATCATTGGGGGCATAATAGGATGCTCATATTTGTATTTAAATCTATTTGCCATTACAGAGGGACCAAATCCACTACCTGGGATACTTAATGCCCCTTTGGTGTGAATAATTCTAGTTCTATAATTTCCGTATTTGTTTAAATTTCTAAATTCCCAGAGTGCCATAACCTTAATTTTATACCTAAATATACGAAAAAAGGGGCGTGTTTCCACGTCCCTTATGCTTTTCTTTTCGTCTATATTTCTTCTTGTTCCTATGAGGTGTAGGAAGTTTCATGGCATCATACCATTCATGCTGAGTAAGTATTATTTTTTTCATTGTATCCTGAATTTAGATCCAAGCTTAGGGCAAGGCATAGTTTTTTTAATTGACCCGCATTATGGATAGCAATAAAATCTTCATCTGTTAAGTTATTAAATAAAGATATTGTACTTAATTCCATCTTATCTTCCTTGGCCTCTATATGCTTTAACATAATTTTTACTTTGTTTTAATTTGCTGGATTTGCTTTTTGAATGCACTCCAGGTCGTTTTTTTCTTTTTGAAGGGGTGTAACTATTTACAACTGCTCTTGCCATAATTTATTTTTTGATTATAAATATAAACTATAACCAGAAAATTGCTTCATATATTGAGTTATTTTTACCCCATTTCCATCAACTTTTATTTTACCTGTTCTAAACCACTTCCTAACACTTCCAGCCCAACCTAGATGAGCAGCAGCCAATAAACCTGATTCAGTTATTAATATACCATTAACCACTTGTCCATCAAACTTATCTATATACTTCTGTAATCTTTTTTTATTATAAATTAATAATTTTTGCATTGCTTGTTCTTGCAATTCTGGACTATTTAAAAATTCTTCTCTGCTTACTTTTATTTTTATAGTTTTAAGTGTGGATTTACCAAATTGATATTTACCCATATACCCAAACCTGTTTACAATATCATATCTATTGCCTGATTCTTGATGGCCTAGAGCAGTTAAAAAAGCGGTATGGCCTTTTACTTTAATTTTTTTAGGTTTAATTTTTATATCTATTTTTTCTATAGGGACACTTAATATAGTAATGGGTAATACTTCAGGTTTAGGATTATAATTAGTAAAGGCCATTAACGCTAAAATACCAAAAATAGCAAATACAATTGTAATTGAGTTTTTCATAATTAAAAGTTTTTTAGAAAGTCACCTTTCATTGTTTTAGATTTTAACTGTTCTGCTTTTTCGTCCTGTTTAAGCATTTTGTCTGTAAGCTTTTCTAAATGTTTAGATTTTTGCTTATCATAGTCTGTAGTTATTTTATGATGTTTTTTATCTATAGATCTGGCTCGTCTTGCTTTTTTCATATTCTACTTATGTATTGATTAACATCATCTTCATCCTCATCACCTAATCCTAATTCCCTTAAACGTTGTAGATGGTATTCATCTACTTCAAATTCAACTCTATCTGTTGTTTTATGATATTCAGTATGTGATTCAATTTGTTTTTCATCTCTTTCAGTAAAAACATCCCCAACTGATAGGAAATAGTGGTTATAACATAATAATTCAGTATTTTCTTTACTATAATTTGATTTATTATTGTCTTTAAAATGTAACAGTAAGGGCATTTTATAATCAAGTACCCTACGTTCTTTAAAACCACACATTGAACATTCCTCTAATAAATATCCTTCTTCTATTAAACGATACTTAATTTTAGCAGGGGAAAAATGAGCTGCTGAGATTCTGCCTTCAATTATATCAAGTAAAGCAGGATCTTTTTTACCATTTTTTAAAAATTTAGGTATACCTTTACCACTTTGGTTTTTATGGTCTTCAAATACTTTATACATTTTAGCATATCTCTTATAATGTTGATAAGAAACATGCAAATATCTTGCAGCGGCCATATTTGATTTAGTCTTAGCTTGAGCCGCCACTATCATTTCTTTAGATAATGGTTTTGGTTTAGGCATGTATTTTTACTTTGAATCTTCTACCCCAAAAGTTATTTCAGGATTACCTTCTGGATTGATATAGACTTTATATTCTTCCTCACTCATAAATATTGTTTCTGTCCATGTATGGTCACCTTCCCCCATTTGTACTGATACACCACGTAGTTTACTTACTAAGTTGTATTTTTCAGAACATGATATGCAAAAGGTATAACCATATTTAGTTTTCCTTAGTTTGGGCATAGGATGGCCACATTTTCCACATGATATTTGTTCTATTTCCACTTTGATAGGTTTTTTAATAATCTGTTACATAAATATGTAACCATTTTATCTTTAACATAATATACAACTTTTCCTTACGGTATACAACTAAATTACAGCTCTTCCCTTCATTTTTTCCCAGTCCCTATTTTTACGGACTTTATAATTAGTTTGCTCAACTGCTGAAAGGACATTATCTGTTGTATCTAAATCTTCTGCTAATCTTAAAAGTGCGGAAAGATCTTTAGGAAAACAATGTCCACCGAATCCAAAATCTCCATCTGGTCCAGGAACGGCCCAATGGGATTTCCCTAACCTTTCATCAAAAGAAGCATATTCTATTACTTTATCATAATCTAATTTTAAACCATTACATATTTCGTAAATTTCGTTTGCGAAAGAAACTTTAGTAGCTAAGAAGGTATTAGTAACATACTTAACCATTTCTGCATGGGTAGATCCTGTTTTGATAATATGGGCTTTAGGAAAAATTTTTCTGTAGATAGTTTTTAGTTTAGTAGTGGATGGTCTAGGCCCCCCTAAAATAATTCTATTCTGATTGTTAAAATCTTCAATAGCATTTCGTTCTGTTAAGAATTCTGGATTGAAAACTATATCTATATCAGAATATTTATCATTTAGTCTTTGAGTAGTACCAGGTGTAATTGTAGATTTAATTACTATAGTGTCTACTGAAATATAATCTGATAATTCTTTAATGGTATTTTCAATTATGCTAGTGTCGCATTCTCCATTTTTCTTCATTGGAGTGGGTAAACAAATAAATACAACATTGCAATTGGCTATATCAAAAAATGTTGAATTGCATTTTGATTCATCCAAATCATAAGTTAAAATATCAAAGTAATTTTTAAATTTTTGGTAAATAGCATTACCAACAAACCCCTGTCCCATTATTCCTATTTTCATTTTCCTAATTTATCTTTTTCTGAAATTGTTAGTTTATCTGCTGTAGTATAAGATTCAATAATAGCTTTTACTTCTGGAATTGTATTCCAAATAATACTATGTTCACTTTTAGGATTGTATTTTCCTTTAACTAAGTAAGTAAATATAGTATCTGGTTCTAAGGTTAGAAAGCCATGAGCATAGTTATCTGTTACAAGTAAATCATTGTTTTTATCTAACTCATATACTTTAACATTAGCAGAATTCATGTCATATATAATATCTAAAACTTTTCCTTGGATAACTTTAACCAATTTAGTTTGAAAGGGGTTAGTTTGGTAATGTAAACCTCTAAATGTATATCTAGCTTCATTAATACTAATATTCATTTGATCCCAACCTTCTAAGTTGTAAGGAATAAATGTGCCTCTGTTATCATTAAAGATTGATATATTATTTTCCATTAATAATGTCAGGATTTTGTTTTATAGTTTGCTTAGTAATTAAATCTTTTAATTTAGTAGTTGACCACCCATGTGATCTAGAAGTATATAATACTTTAATAGGTAAATCATCTCCTGTAAAAGATTTGCCTAAATAATCTTCACCTAAAATTCTTAAATCTGGTTTAAATATTTTAATTAAATTAAGTAATTCATCCTCAGTCTGATACATATAAACTTCATCAATATATTGAATTGACATTAATGCTTTATACCTATCCCAAGATGGGATTACAGGTTTATACTTGGATTTTCTATGTAATGAAGGATCTCTTTGTAAAAACACTATAAATTTATCACAATGACGTTTTGCCTCTTCAAATGTATAGATATAACCAGGATGAAGTAAATCAAAATTACCTGCTGTAAAACCTAATTTATATTTTTTCATTTAAACATATTTTAAATTATTTTGGGGGTTATGTTTAATATACGAACCCCATTTTAATTTGGCAAATTCATGTGCAGATCTTTCTTTATTTGTAGATTCTATATCTTGTTCTAGTGTTTTTCTTGTTGATGCTCCTGCAAAATGATAAAAATGAGTATTGTAAGTTCTCCACATTTGAAAATATTTACTACATTTTAAGAAAAAATCCCAATCAACAACGTGGGGAGATGGATACATTATATCCCACCCTCCTATATTTAAATAATCTTTACGTTTCATAAAAATAGGAAGTGTACTACCATTCATTAAATACTTATTTATATTTTTAGTATCAGCATACTTTAAAAATATATCTAAATCAAATTCACTGGGGTTTTTGCCTAAATCTTTTATATCAAATTGAGGAAACATTGAGGGATTAGGTTCAATTTGATTAATTGCCCATACAGTTCCTTCTTGTGCCTTTTCTATTAAGTTAACATCCCACTTATTACAAAATACATTATCATCATTTACAATTAATATATCTTCAAATTGTGAATTATAAACACCCCAATTTGTACCTACAGATAATCCTTGATTAGTACCTAAATCTAATATTTGAGTTTTAGGATACTTATTTAATACAGATTTATTTAAATCTAAAAAACCATCTACAACAACAATAATTTGGTTATCATATGTTTGGGTTTTAAAAATAGATTCTAAACATAAATCTAAATATTCTGGGGATTTATATGTTGGGATTATAACTGATATCATGAAATTTGTTTTGATGTAAATTTTTTACGTTCTTCCTTTGTTTTAAATTCTGATGTTTGGCTTAAAATATCATAAGGAACTTTTATCCAGTCAACTTCCATTTCAGGTATTTGAATTTTATCAAAAATATGTTTTTTTAATGGGGCATTTTCTTCAAAAGAATTGATTAAATCTTTATAGAGTGGGTAATATTTACTATATCTATGTTTTGTACCCTTAAAACCATTCCACTTTATTCTTCTTTCTGATTCTGCTATATCTTCATTTTTTCTATCCATCCAAATTATTAGAGTAGATGATAATTTAATATCTTGTAAACAGTAAGTGAATACAGTAGTTTGTAAAACATAATTATTTTTACTTATATATTGTTTAAACTTATTATAATTACCAGAATTAAATACACTTTCATCATAATGTGGGTAATCTAAATCTTTAGCTAAAATATAAGCACAATAAGTAGTACCTGATCTTTGAGGACCAGTTACTATCACCCTAGAATAAGTTTTTGCCTTATTTACTAAATCTTTGTATTCCATCATTTTTATACCAATTTCCAATCTGTTAAAGGAGATAACCATAAAGCTTCACAGTGAGTACTAAACCCAGGAATTGAACTAATTACAGGTATTCCTTTTGTTTGGGATAATTCTGTGAAAAAACTGAATGAATCAGTTATATTAGCGGATGAATGTTTTATTATTAGATCATAATCTGCTTTTAATCTAGATACTCTGGCTGCAAAACTCATTACTGTGCTGTTTGTTATTTTCCAATGTATCGACTTAGTTTTAAATAATCTAGTTACCTCTCCTCCTTGTTGGATAAATGGATTCCCCCCATTTTCTTTATTTATATATTTATCTGGGTGATCGTATAATGTAACATATGCATCATAATTGGATAGTCCTTCTATAAGAAGATTTTTAGAATTGGGTTTATGTAAAAAATCATCTTCTAATAAATAAATCAAATCATCATCATTATTTTCTTTAATAGCCAAATTTAAAGCATCTCTAAATGTTCCAGATCCTGTTCCATTATCAACTTGAATTAATCTAATGTTTAAAGAATTAACATAGTCTAAAGTTTCTTGGTTTAACCTATCACCTAATATTGTAATATTTTCTAAACCAAATTCCTTAATACAATTTTCCAAACAATATTTTTTAGTAGCATTAGGGATCTTTTTTTTAGATATACCAGCTTCTAAATTAGATAATCTATAATATGCTTTAATCATTTATATATTCTTTTTTAGGTTTTAATGCAACAATAGTTTGAGGTGTATTTTTTACACTATCTACTTCATCGTACCATTTAAATACTATATGGTATTGAGGTCGTTGCCAAAAGTCATGCATAAAAATTATTGAATCTTTATGTAAATAATTTAACACATATTCAGCGCACCACCCTCTAGCTCTTCCATCAATAAGTACTTTATCAAATTTATCCACACCTAAGGTATCTACGTAAGAAATATAAGTTTCAAATTGGGATCTTTGGGTTGGGATTGTTCTTGGAGCATCCCAAGGTACATAATGCAAATCTACATTAGATGGAAGTTGGGGTTTAAGTTTTTCAACCCATTCTTTATCATGTTCAATAGAATAATAGGTTTTATTGGTAAATTTTGGGAAATAAACTGTACTTCCTCCACCTCCCCATTCAAGTACTGTATCTTGCCAATCAAGGTGGTCTCTTATTAGTTCTATTTCACGTTCGTGCATCCAAGGTCGAGTTATATTCATAATTTTATAATTTTTTGGTTTATATTATGAAAATGACAAATCCCTTCAATCATAATATTTTTATGACTACAATCATGGATTTGTTCATTTTTAATTAAATTAAGCAATGAAACATATTTGTCATTGGGTATTAAGTGATATTTACTCAATTTATTTCTTTCAATACAATTTGATAAAAATCTTTCACAAGCCCAACCAGGAAATACAACCCAGGGTTTGCCTTGATGTAATTTTTGATATACTTGGGGAGGTATTTGTTTTATTTCATTATATGTTTTTTCAATATATTTTTTATCATTTAAATAATCTGTTTTAGATACATTTATTAGATAAAAATTAGTTTGTGGGAAAAAGTTTTCGTTTATAATGCGTGTATTATCATATTCATATTTTACCATTCCTCCTAAACCAATACCATTTAGGTAATAAAAATCAGCTTCTTGAATTGGGATATTTAGTATTGTACTTTCTAAAATAACATCACTGGATGTTTTGCATAACCATTTGATATTATTAATTTTACAATAATTAAAAAGTGCATCATCTAAATCAGCAGTCCCGAAACTATGACCCCTGTTTTCTGGTAGATCAATTAAGATACATTTAGGGAAATACTTTTGCCATAATTGGGCATTTCTAATTGTCAAGTCTAAATCATTATAGTTAGTGGCAACAATAATTCCTTTATATTCTTTTAATATATTTAAATTAAATTTAATGTATCTTTCAAGTACTTCTAAAGATTCCTTATCATGAATGTAATTAATAGTTCCATAATATGATTTATTAATAATTTCCTTTAAAATCATAATGTATCGTAATAATTATTTTGTTTTTCTTGTCGTTTGATATCTTTCGGATGATATAATGCAAACTCTTCTTCTTGAGGTAGAGTAGCGTAAGTTTTAAATCCTTCTAATACCTCATGTACTTTATTTCTCCATTTAATCTCTGGTTTATTCTTCCAAATTCTCCATTGATAATCAGGCCAGTTTACCCATCCTTTTTCATTTACATTCCATCTCCATTTCTGTATATGCTCTTGAGTTAAACCCTCTACGGTGTTTACTCTAGGAACTAAATAAACTTCATTGTCTGGATTTTGTTCTAATATAAGTGGTAGATTTTCTAGTAAGGTTTCATTAGGTATTTCATCTGCATCTATCTGAAAAATATAATCTCCTTTACAAGCTCTTATTAATCTATTCTTCCAATCAGCAAAATGATTATTAAATCTATCCTCTACTAAGGTAATTATATTATTAGAACTTAACCTATGTAAGTACTCTAATAATTCTGAGGTAGGCTCATTCTTAGTAAGGTCTACTAAAACTACTATTTCATCTTGTTGGCATTTGTTTTCTAATAGAACTGATAGAAGTCTTTGTATTTCTATAAATTCATTACAAACTGTTATAGCATAAGAAATTTTCATGTTTATTCAGGTAATACTCCAATATATGAAAGAGCTTCTATAAATTCACGTTCTACAAAATGTTTTATAGTAGACATATCAGCTTTATATTTTTCTCCTTTATATTTTTCTCTATCTTTTTTAGGGATTTTAACTGCTTTAACTGCAGCCCATTTCCAATTACCCCTTCCAGACCCATCAGCAAATACCATACCTTTATCTTTTAAATTAATAATAGTAGGCATCCATATTTTACCTGTTTCTTCTTCTTCATCCATTAGCTCTTTATATAATTCAGGAAGATTTTCAAATTGTTGGTTAAAAAATTCATTACCCTTTTTGATTATGCTATTACTTTGAAACCCACAACCATAACACATTTCAATAGAAATATCTTTTGTTACTTCTTGGGTATAACAAGCATCTGAGCCGCACCTAGTGCATACTTTTAGTTCGTCGTATTTCATAATTTAGGTAAATCTAGTTTAGGTAAATTTAATTCAATTTTTTGGGCAAATGTAGGTAAATTATTTTCTAAAGTTGTATCTACTAATTCTTTCATATGATCCCAAGAAAAATTCTTTTGGGTATAATATTTTTGCCTTTTAGCTTTAGTTTGGAATTCTTTGGGTTTTTTAAAAGTATCCCTAAAAACTTGCCCTACATATCTAGTATCAGGTTTAAACCATTTAGCTTCCTTAATTAACCAATTATTAGCTGCACTTTGGTGTACATGTTCAAGTTCTCCTGGAAGGAGAATAGAATATTCTGTATTAAGAAAATCAGTATGACCCGACCATCCGGAAGCAATAACTGGTTTTCCAGTAGTAGTAAATTCTAATAAAGGCCTACCAAATCCTTCACCTTTAGTCAAACTAATCATAGCTTTAACTTTAGGATGGTTATATAATTCATTCATTTCTGAGTCTTCAAATTCTCCATTTAGTATATAAATGTTAGGGAGTATTTTAGAATTTACGGATTTTCTGATGCCTTTAATTCTGTCTAGTATCTCATCCCTACTCATATATCCTGCTACCCCAGTAGATGACTTTAGAATTAAAGCTGGTTTTTTCTTTTTATTTTTAAAGGTTTCATAAAAAGATTTTACTAAAAGGCTAACATTTTTTCTATCATGTCCAAAATCACCTTGCATCCAGTGTCCTACAAATAAATAACAAAATTCTTCTTTAATAGAACTTAAATCAAAAGTTTTTAATTCCGACTGTTTCAAAGGTTTATAAACATTTAAGTCTACACCTTCAAATATAACATGAATAGGTTTTTCTAATTTTACTAGACCTACACTTTGGTCATTATGTTTTGATTTTTTTTCATATTCCATCTTCTCAAATGTACTTTTAGCAAAATTTGAAGAAACCCAATTCATATTCATTCTATTTAATCCCTCAACCCATTCAGGTTTACAAGCATCAGCTTCAATCCCTGCGGTACACCCAATATTATACTTCCCTACAGGTTGGAATTCATTCGGGATGGTTATCTGCATCCAAATATCAGGTTTTGTTGTTAGGTTTGGAATTGAATGGTCTAATAAATATTTCCATTCAGTATGTGCTTCACAAAATCCCCATGAGGTAGACCCCCATCTTTGGGGTAATAATTTTACATCGTATTTATCCAATTCAATTATAGCTTTAACTATATCTCTAGATCTAGCACCATAACCTGAAAAGGTATCGAAAGGGCATGATATTACAAAAACTGGTTTATTCATTTAATATATTATTTTATGATTTAAAAATTTTCCTTTATATTCATTAGCATTTACTAATTCATATTTTTCTCGAGGTTTCCAAGTTTCAAACAATTCATTAAGGGATTGAACAAATCTATTAGCTTGGTGTTCAGAAGTAAAACCTGCTTCTTCACTAATAGCCCATTCTCTACCTGCTAATCCTCTTTTAACTCTTTCTTTAGGAGGTAAATTATAAATTTCTTTTAACCTTTCAACTACATCTTCCCAAGCACATCTGTCGTCATATATGTAAGGAGTTGGAGGAGAACCTTGAATTGATCTTGAAGTTGGATAAACTGGGAAAGCCCATTCACCGTGTTCTTTATAAGTACCTCTGTGATTAGATGGGATATCGGCACTTGGTGTAAACCATTCTCCATTTTCATCAACAAATCTCATTTGGTCTTGCATACCTCCAGTTGCATTGGCAATAACAGGGGTACCTGCTAAGATTGCTTCGGTTAAGGTTAAACCCCAACCTTCATTAGAAGTAAGTAATATTTGAACATCAGCTATATTATATAAATAATTTAAACCTAATTCTGGTAATTTTGAATGGCTAAATATTACTTGTTCTGGGAAATGCTCATCAAATAAATATTCTTTTACTTTATATAAATTAGTACCATGGTCAGTTACTGCTTCTGTGTGTAATACTAAATAGCTATCTTTAGCTTCTTCTTTAGGTAAGGAGTATAAAAATTCTCTAAAGGCTAACATTGTATCTGGGATTTGTTTTCTTCTAATATTTCGAGAATTGAAGAAAGCAACAAATTTAGGTTCTTTATCTTTAAATAATTGTTTTTTAAAGTCTTTAAATTCTGCTGATAGTTTTTCCTTATCACTTAAAGGATAAAATAAATTAGCATTTTTACCATGAGGGAGATACTTAAATATTTTATTTTTTTCTTTACCCTTTAATACTAGTTTATTAATATTAACAGTTTGTTTAGAAATTCCCATTAGAAGATCACAGGCTTCGTAAAAGGCACCATTATACATTGGTGCAGGATAATCATCCCATATATTAAGATAAACAATAGGACATTGCTTTCTAATTTCGGCCTCCATCATAAAAATATGCTTAAAATATCTAGGGTCAGTAAATAACATTATAGCATCTGGTTTTTCTAATTTTAAAATTTCTCTAAGTATTTGCTCATTACCATACCCATCTACAGGGTATAATTTTACATAAGAATCTTTAATATCAAGTAATTCATTAGTATCCTTAGATAGATCTAAAATTTTACCTGATTCAGGATGTTTAATAGCACCTGCTATTTGAGCCCAATTAAAGTGGTTTGCAGTATGAGTTACAATTTCTTTTGCTACTGTAGATACCCCTGAGTGTACTCTAATATCATCACAAATTAAAAGTATTTTTTTTCTTTTATCTTTAGGGATATAATCAAAATTTTTAGTTATTGTCATTTAAGTCGAGATTAATTTGATTAGTAATTTGTTTGCGAAAATCTTCATCTGTAAGATACAAAAACAAAGCCCGATCGGCAAGTTTTTGAAAAGAAAATTTACGTTTTACGCATTCAATTTTAAAATTCTCGAATAAATCATTTTTTACTTTAACACTAGTTAGTGTCATTTGGTTTTTAGATGGCATAATCTTTATTTTAATAACATTATTTATATATACGTATGTGGAAACTTACGAAAAATGTTGTTTGGCTCCACATAATTCTTTATCTTCTCCATAGGGACAAAATGTACAATTCCATTTGGAGGGTGATTTTGGATATTCTAGTTCCTTAATATCTCCATTAGAGTTAAAACATTCATTTATAAAATTATTTATAGCTTTTTTAGCTCTTCCTAATTTAATTTTTCCACTAGGGGGACTAAACTGTTGTACTCTATATGCTTGGTGAGGTGACATTATTTTTTCATCATCCCAATCCATTACTTTTCTTTTAACAATAAAAAATTCAATATCAATGTTACTTAAAGGTACTCCATATTGCTCACTAAAATATTGCTTATATAAAAGCAATTGATATTGTTTATCTTCATTCTTTTTATCTTGGTCTCTCCATCCTCGGGTACTTGTTTTAATATCGATTATTTTGAATGTCTCTGTTGGTTCATGGTACATAACAATATCTAAGAAACCAGCGTATAATATGTTATTATACATTTTATTTGGTGCTATTACTAATGGTATTTCGCAACCAACTAAATGCCAACCTCGTTTTGAAAAGTATCTAGATCTTTTTTTCTTAAACCAGTTTAAAATACCAACTCCATCCTCAAAAAATTCTCTCATTTCCTCAGCTGAGGAGAAATGTTCGTTATTATTTTTCTTATATTGGGATTGGTATTCACCTATAAATTTTTCTTGGAATAATTCTTCTATATCAATTTCCCTATCTGCAGATGCAAATGATTTATCATACGCTACATCTAAATAATGCTGCATTACCTCATGTATGGCGCTCCCGAAAACTGTATGGATAGATGAGGTAAATCTTCTTATTTTATCCTTGTATTGTAGTTTCCATCTATATGGGCATTGTCTAAATATGGACATCTGAGAATATGAGATATTCTTTTGATATGCATAATTAACCTCACTAGGTGGATTATTGCGGATTTCTTTTACTATTTTAGGGATTTTTTTAGCCAAACTATTTCTTCCACTTATTTCGGCCTACAAGTAAGCCTATTATGCCATAATTAGCAATATCAATAAAGGTGTCTTCCATACCTTCACCTTCAACAAATGATCTACCATTAACTAATAGATTTTTTAAACGTGAAATTTTATCGGTTAATCTAATACATAACCCAGTTAGTGAGAATTGTTTATCATCGCTATTATTAACGATATCTCCGCCTAAAGCAATGTTATTAAGTCCATAATCAAGATGTTTCTTTGCAAACATCTCATACATTTCTTTTTGGATTTGTTTAAATTCTTCTGCTAGTTCTGGGTATTCGTGTTCGAATACTCTTACGGCTGTAGGTGGATGTTTTGCATCCATTATTTCTCTATCGCTCATTTTTGTATTTTTTGGAATTGATATTGTTGAATTGTTAGTTTCTGACCATTTACTTACTGAACTACCCATTTACTTGTACTGGTCGGTTAATATTAAAGTATTGTTCTAATGTTCCTAACCTATCATCAGCATCAACTAATATCATAAGTGCTTCTTCAGCATTCTTATAAAAGTCTTCTGTTGAGTGATCTCCAATACCAACTGCTTTATTACCTAATAATTCAAGTGATAATAATGCTTTTGCTTTATCTGCTTCAGCAGATGTTTTTAACATAGTGTATAATTCCTTTGTCATTTTAATAATGGTTTTATTTCTTTTTTATCTAATCCTCTATTCGCTAATATACGATTTATTTCTGGGGTATCCAATATATTTATATATTCTTTTGCTTCTTTACTGGAGCATTCAAAATAATCTTTGATGTGGTCTACTAAATCTTTATTTGGTTGTTTTATTTTTGATTTAATATATTTATTCCACTTATTATTTTTGGGAATAAATTCTTTGTAAATAGAATAAACCATTTGTTTCTCCTGCGGTGGAAAGTCTTGTACATAATTAACAACTTCAATATAATCTGGATTCATACTGATGAATCTGTGTATCATATAACTATTCCAAACCTCCCAATCTTTATCTGTAAAAGATTCGACTGGGGGTTTGGTAGTGTTAATTGCTTTTAACCAATCAAAGATTGAATTCATTAGAGAAGTTGATCTTTATATTCTTCTCTTAATTCAGGTGGTAAGCCTTCACCTACAATTTTACCTGATTCTGTACAAACAAATACTGGGATTGGCATCATAGCATCTTCATCTGTTCCTGTTACAAAACGAGATACTTTACGAATGATAAACTGTTGAGTAAATGTGTCCCCACCATCAAAGTTTTTTAATGCTGTGGTGTTAGATAAATCAATTTTAGGTTGTTGTAATGGTTGTTCCATAATTTTTATTTATTATTTATTAAGTTTTGAATTAACGACATTAAATTTATTTCCTTGTCGATACGGAAATTTGCTTTATATTGGTGTTCATTTATTAAAATAGCTGCTGTACCTTCTTTACCTGGTAGATATTCGGATGCTCTGTCATATAATGCTCTGAATAGTTCATCAAAATCATCACTATTAGAATCTGCAATAATTTGACGTATTTCATTAAATTTTGTTTTATTTGATAATGCTGTAACTACTTTATCTATGTAGTTAGATGATACTAATACTGATTGGTCTAATTTTAACACATTATCTTGTGTAGATAACTGTATAGTATTAATGCATTTACGTAAATCAGGATAGTATTGGTTAACTAATGGTACTAAATCATTTATATTATGTTCAATAGACTCTTGTTGTAAAATCCAATTTAAATGTTTAGCAACATCTTTTTTAGATGGTGGTACAATTTTAAGTACTTGGCATCTAGATTGTAAAGGATCAATAATACGCTCTACAAAGTTACAAGTCATAATAAAACGAGTTGTACGTGAAAATGTTTCTATAATATTCCTAAGTGATGCTTGTGCTTGGATAGTAAGAAAGTCTGCTTCATCTAGTATTACTACTTTTATAGGTTTAAATGAAGCCACACTAGCAAAACTTTGTACTTTATCTCTAATAGTTTCAATACCCCTCTCATCCGAAGCATTAATGTAGAGATGGTCACAGTCAAGTTTACCAATTATAATTTTAGCTAATGTAGTTTTCCCACATCCAGCTGGACCGTAGAAAATGAAATTTTGTATATCATTTTGCCCCAAATATTTAGCTATAGACTTTTTAATATTTTCATTCCCTACATAATTTTCTAATTCCGTAGGCCTATAGCGTTCGACTAATAAACTATTCTCCATATTCTCCGTATAATGAATATTTTTTTTCTGGTTCTGGTATTACTTCAATTTCATCTGTTTGAATAGCATATAAACTACTTTTTAATGGTTCTAATCTATAATGACCCTTAAATCCTGTTTTAACCATATATGCCTCAAGTGTATCTGTAAGGGATTTATGTATGGGACCATCTGGTTCATTTGCTATTAAACGCCACTTATCCCCTGGTGGGACACGTCTTGCTATTAAAATGTTTTTTTCTTCTATTTTAACTTCCATAGGGTTTAATATACGAAAAATAAATGGAGGAGCCAAAAACTCCCCCGTTTACTTATTTAGATTCTGCTACAGAGGCTTTTTTATAATCTGTAATTACTCTTTTAATGGCTTGTGCTGCTTTTCTAGCTCGTGCTTGACTTGCTTTTGTAGTTCCATTATTTTCTGCTGCTAAGATATTAAAGTTTTCTTCAATTACCTCAAAAATTTCTTGTTTTGTCATTTCTTTTTTATTTATTAATTATTAATCTACATTCCCATCATCATTGATGGATCTATTTGTTGTTGATTGTCTTCACTTGGTTCATTAACTACTGTACATTCTGTAAGTAATACTGTACCAGCAACGGACGCTGCGTTTTGTAATGCTGTTCTAGCTACTTTAGTTGGATCTATAATTCCTGATTCTTTCATATTAACTATTTCATCAGTTTTAATATTATATCCTGCCCAAGTGTCATCACCAGAATTAACTAAATTATCTGCTAAAATTTGCCCTTTAACTGCATCATAACCAGCATTAACCAAAATTTGATTAAATGGTTTAGCACATGCCGATTTTACAATTTGGGCACCTGTTGTTTTAGCTTCTAGACCCGAGGATGCGTATAATAATGCTGTTCCTCCTCCTGGTACTATTCCTTCTTCAATAGCCGCTTTAGTTGCGTGTAATGCATCATCAACTCTATCTTTTTTCTCTTTCATTTCAGTTTCCGTATTTCCTCCTACATGGATAATAGCTACTCCTCCGACAAATTTCGCGAGTCTTTCTTGGAGTTTTTCCGTTTCGAACGGTGTTGCTGCTTTATCGATTTGTTGCTGTAGTTCTTCAATACGTGTTTCAATTGATTCAACTGTTCCTTTTCCATCTACTAATGTTGTTTGTTCTTTTCCTATGGTTGCTGTTCTAGCTTCACCAAACCATTCCCAACTGAACTTATCCAACTTCATTCCTTTTTCTCTACTGAATACTGTTCCTCCAGTTGTAATAGCTATATCTTCTAGAACTAATTTACGCCTATCACCAAAGTCAGGTGCTTTAACAGCACATACTTTCATTGTACCCCTCATTTTATTCACAATAAGGGTTGCTAATGCTTCTTGATCAATATCTTCGGCAATAATCAATAAAGATTTAGCTTGTGAAGATACACTTTCAAGAATAGGTAATAATTCTTTAACTTGGGTTATTTTTTGGTCTGCAATTAGAATTAGAGGATTGTCCAATGTGGCAGTCATTGTATTATTATTCGTAACAAAATATGGTGATTTATAACCTCTATCAAACTGTAACCCTTCAACAGTTTCTAGATATGTTTCACCAGTACGAGATTCTTCAATATGAACAACCCCCTCCATTCCAACTTTTTCAATTGCAGTAGCAATTAATTTTCCAGTTTCGGGATCATTATTTGCTGAAATTGTGGCAATTTGTTCTAGTTGTTCTTCCCCTGAAATATCTTCAGAAAGTTTATTTTTAAGATTATCAACAACTAATTTAACAGTAGCATCAATATCTCTTTTAATTTGTACTGCGTTTTCATTATTATTTAATGCTGTTAAACCAGCTTTAATCATTTCACGGGCTAGTAAAGTGGATGTAGTTGTACCATCACCTGCTTTTTCAGCAGTTTTTATGGCTGCTTGTTTTACTAATTGAACTCCTAATTCTTGGTTTGGGTCTTTTAGTGTGATAGATTTTGCAACAGTAACACCATCTTTAGTTGATTGAGGTGTACCTTGTTCATTTGAAATTACTACATTTCTACCATTTGGTCCCAATGTTGATACAACGGCATCAGCTAGTATATCAATTCCCTTAACTAAGTTATTTCTTGCTTCTGAACCTAATGTGACTTGTTTACTCATTTGTTAAATCTTTTATTTCTTCTTTAGTTAATGTTTCTTTTGTTTCTTCTAAAATATCAGCTACATCAAGTTTTTCGTTAATTTTTGCTAATATTGTATTTTCTGCTCCAATGTAGTATTCATCTCCTTCATGTTGAAGTTTAGTGAAACCCATTGTTGGTAATATCACTTTATCCCCTACTTTAACAGTAGTGGGAATAAAACCTCCCATCTGTGTTGGTCTTCCGGGGCCTACTGCTATAACAGTTCCGTGTTCGTTTCTATCTTTTCCAATGTCGGGGACAATAATTGACCCATATGTAGTTTCTTCTACTTCTTGGGGTTTAACAATAACGGCATCAAATAATGCTTCTAATTCCATCTGTGTATTTTTTAATGTTAGTACTTATTTTTGTATAATTTTCAATATATGTTTTTAATGAATCCACATCTTCTAAATCTGCTTGAAGACTTGCTATTTTATTTAATGCTTGTCCTAGATGTGTAAAGTAATATAAAGATTTTTCATAGGTTTTAGCATTTCCTTTAGATCTAAAGTGTGTAGCATCTGAGGTCACATTTTGTTTTACAGTATAACTGTATTCATCTTTTGTAATAAAAAATGGTTCTAATAGTGGATCAGTAATTGTTTGGATTGATTTTCTCCTTTTTGTTTCAGACATATAACTTATTTTTATTTAGACGTTAATATACGAAATAAAATGCGCTAGGACACGCTTTTTTAATAAAACTTATTACTTAATTTTGATTGTTTTAGGCTTTTTAGATTCTGCAATTGGAATAAAAATATGAAGTAAGCCATCCTTCATTTCAGCTGTTAAACTTTCAAGTTCAAATTTAGCTGCTACTTTATAACCTAAGTTAAAAGATCGTTTAGCTAATCCTTTATAGATGTAGCCAGAATAATCTTCTTCTTCTTTTGGTTTATCATAGATAATTTTTAAAAGATCTCCATCTATTTCTAGTTGGATATCTTTTTTAGTTAGACCAGTACAGGCAATCTCAAAATGAAGCCCTTCTTCGTCGTAAAAAATATCTAGTGGGTGGGGTTGTTTGTTATCAAACGTTGTGGGTTGGAAAACTCCGTCTGCTTTAAAAAAGTTTCGGAATAATAAATCGAACGGTGTACGTTCATTGAATAATGTACTCATATCATTTAGTTTTGTGAGGCCGTAGCTCTCGGTTAATTTAATTTAAACATAACAGCGTGTCCTAAAAATCACATTTTATGTTCTATTATACATATGTTAAAGTTTAAACTTGTACCCACTTATTATCTGAATCTAGTTTAACTGCTCCAACAAATAGTTCGTTCCAATATTCAGGTTCTATTAGAGATAAAAATAAATTTTCATCTTTTCGTTGATATAAAAAATAAATATGACCTTTAACTGGTATGAAACTAAAATCAGCTTTATTAACTAGCTCATTCCATTTATATAAAGCAATAAGCTTAGCATATTCTTCTTTTAATTCAGCAAATTTAGTTGCTAGATAATTATTTATATCCACTGCTTGTTTTACTATCCAAGCATTAGTATCTTCTACTTCTATTTTAGGAGCAGCCACACTATCACCATAAGGCATTATCGCCTTATTTTCAGCGTACATGTCTGGTTTCTTACTCATTTCTAGCTATAAAATATTCACTTTTTATGTCTTCAGATTCGAAATCTATCTTTAATACCCCAGTGTTTGATAATTTTAAAGAACAACTATCCATATCTTTGTTATTATTTAATATATCTTTAAAAATATCAGAATTAAATGGAATACTTAAACTATTATTTTCTATTTTGCCCCCATTTATTTGGTAGGTGATTTTATTAGAAAATCCTGTATTATCCCCAAATATAAATTCACATATGGGGTTACCATCAAAATCAGTTGTAGTAGTAACTAACATATTATCTATATCACCCAATGCGTTTTTAGCTTTGATTAAAGCATCAATGTCTTCTGGTTCTAATACAATATCAATATCTAAATCCTCAGGATCTTCATACCATACATTTTTACCTAAAATAAGAATATCAGCTAGCGAATAAGTTAAATTGTAGTTAGAATCTTGAATATGCATTTTAGTATAAATTGCTTTCATTTTTTCTAATGATACAATTAAATCACCATTAGTAATAGAAAGTAATTTACTCAATTTGTGGGTATCAAATACCCCTAATTCAGCATCTTCTAATGGGAAATTATTAGCTACTACTTTACATACTCTACCTGCTTCACCAGCATAAATTGTAAGTGTATTATCTTTAATTCTCCATTTGACCTGATTATTCAGGCCATTTAGGTAATACTTTGATATAACACTGCTTAATTGACTTTTACTTATCATAACTATAATATACGAAATTAATTTTAGATTTCAAATGATTTTAAAGCATTTACATAAGGATTGAGATTTAAGCTCCACCTAAGATCAGAGAAAAAACCCTCTAATTTATTTAATAATATTGAATCAAAAACTTTTTGTCTATCAGCATATATGTCTAAAAAATCTTGAATTTTTTCTGGGATATCGTGGGGTTGGAATGCTAATGCTTCTATTTTATAAGGATTATCTTTACAATAAATCCATTTAACTTTATCAGCCATAGTAATTAGATTATGTTTTTTATCTAATTGCCACAATCTAAGTAAATCATTGTAGCGAATGGCAGCACGAACCGGAGCGGGAGCACCTTTTAATATCTCAGTAAACATCTCCCCGGCACGAGCATTTTTACCACTATATTTTTCTAACTTTTTTACAGCTGTTGGGTTACCTAGCTTAGCTAATGAGATAGTACCATCTAGTATTTGTTTTTTAAATACTTTAATTTGGTCTAAAATATTAGCTTTCTCTTCACCTTTTAATACTTGCTGTAATATATCATTAAAAAATTCTCCTAATATAGGTGGGAAATTTGCTTTCATAAACTCTAAACCTTTAATATCTAAAGTTTCTTTAGCAATACCTTCTTGTTTAGTAATCCATTGAGCATATCTTCTTGTAGCCCTAAAATAAGCAGAACGAATAACACACTCTGTTTTCATTTCTAGCCAATGTGGTCTATCGAACCAATCAAATTGTTTAACATTAAAACAATCTTTAGCCAAATTATCATAATGTTCTGTAATAATATCTTGATATGCTAGAGCTATACCTTCTAATTTCTCATCTTTTTCTTCATCTGAAAAGGATTCAAAATCAGGATATAGATGTTTTAGGAGTGGTTCAGCGTTAAAATAGTTACTGTCCGTGTCTATGTATGAGCAATAATTTTCATCTCCTGGATCACATACAAACCAAGGTGTATCTTCTAAATGCTTCATTTATAATCTTGATATGATTTTTCTTCTACTAGACCTGATCCAGTCATAATATTAATTAACTTCTTAACTTCAGATCTTTTATCATTTGTAATATACACAGAACGAGCCAGTTCTACAAATTCTTTATCAAATCTCTTTTCACGTTCGCAATCTCTAATCCAATCTTCTATATCCCAAAGTTCACCATTTATTTTAGCTAATTCAAGATAATGATTTTGAAGTTGACCATCATGTTTTTCAAATAAATCTACAACTAAAGGGTTAAGTTTATCAAATTCAGTCATAATATTGATTAACTTTTCTTTATCTTCAATTTTATGTAATTTTAACTCTAAAATTGAAATTTTGTCTAATAATTCTCCGTTTGATATTTCTACTTTCATAATAAAGATTGTTGTTTGGTTAATAATTCTAATAATTCTTGGTCTGTATTAACTATTTCCATAAACCAATCCGGGAATGTAATAAAGTGACTTCGGGTTAACAAATTTTCTACTGTAAGTTTTGAACTTTTAAATGAGGATTGGGTACCTGTTGTATTTAAAGGTTGGATTTTATTATCCATATTAAGTAATTGGTTTGATAACCTATTAGCATAATCTTTATCTTGTATCCAAGAATCAAACAACCCTCCAGAAGTTTGTAGATTATGTTTTAGTAAAATTTTATAATAGCTAACCCACTGTTTAATTTCTTCTATTCTGTTTCCTTCTTTATAAAAAGGAAATAAATTAAATAATGAAGCAAAATTATTCCAAAATTCTCTAATAAAAGAAAAAGTTATTATATTAGTTACCCCCCATTCTTCTTCTAAATAAGGAGTTAAAAATAAATTATTAATATTACTTTTAGCAATAAGAGGAGAATTTTCTCCATCTTCTTGGTACTGAGAGTTTTCATAAGTAAGAAATAAATAATTAGGTCTAACTTCAGAAATTGTTTTTTTTATTTGGTTTAAATTATATTCTGCCTCATTAACCCATAAAAGGTTTCCATCTTGGATATTATTAAATTTATAGGGGCAATACCCAATACTACCATCAGTATCTAATAGGTTATTAACTAACCAATTAGTAAAAGCATGATGTCCTGATCTTCTTATAGAATGTATTTCAATAATCTTCATATCTAAAATCTACTATCTTCACCTGGGATTTGGACTACACCACTATCTTTATTACCATCGGATCTTTTATTATCTGCTTCAGCTAATTCAACTATAAATTTACGTCCTTTTAATTTAAAATGTCCACCTTGTTTTAGCATTTTTCTAAAAAAATTTTCTTGAACTTCAGTCCATTCTTCACTTAAAGAAATAATATCATCTTTAGGTAATTCTTTTCCATCCACTGTAATGTACATGTTTTTTCTTATTGATTGTTTACTTAATGCCATTATAATTCTAATTTTAATTTTCCTTTTATAACCTTATTCATATGTCTATTAGCTACTAAAGCTGATTCTTGAATAATACGGTGACCTGATAGTGTAATTGCTTCACTTAATATAGATAAACTTAAACCATACCTAAATGAGGGTAATGCTGTAGCTCCGTATAAACTATTAAGCAAAATTTTCATTGTATATTGCATTAAATGATAATAAGCACCTTTTTCTTTATCACCAGCAGTATATGCTTCTTTCATTTTACCTTTATACAGTTTACGTTCTGAAAACCATTTATCTAATACTGTAGATAAAGTTGATTGTCTATCAGTAGTAAACATAGAACCATTAGCAGATAATGTTAAATTATTTTGTTCAACCATTCGAATTAATCTTCTAATATTAATTTTGGTTTGTAATCCTTTAGCGTTTTCTACTAATAATTCCCCGTCTTGGTCAAGTTCTTTTAAATCGTTAAGTCCCAATCTATTATTGCGATCATCAGCATCTATAATACGACCCTTATAAGTTTCACGACCTATATTTAAAGACATAATTATAGATGGATACAGTGATGTTAAATCCTCATCAAACATATACTTATACAATCCAGCTTTGGGGCAAAAAAGGTAACCACCAGCATATCCTTTTTTACTTCTAGGATTAGGATCTTTACCTGGTGGTATTATGTTTTGGGATAATAAATAAGCTGAGATTGCACCATCTTGAGTTTTACTATTTGCATAAACCTCACTATAGTTATGTTTTCCTTTATGGGATAGGTTTTTTGTTAGAGCTATATATTGTAATTTTTCATCTAACAATTTTAAAATTTCAACATCAACAAAGTTATACTGAATATATTTTTGTATGTCTGTTTTAAATAATTGGTCTAGGTTCCCATCATATTCAACTTTACCAACACCTACATATTTTTCTCCAATAGCATCTAACTTCCAACTTGGTTCATCTTTCCAACTATATTTTTTGTGTAAACGAATATAATCTAAAGATTCAACACCTATAATATCCACAAATTGGTTTTGTTTAAAAAAGTATTGGTTATTTTTTTTAGCATTTACTTTGCCAATAGGAGATAATTGATCAGCCCACTCTTTACCTAATACATTACACATTCTATAATATAAATAAGGTATATCAAAATAATCACTATTATAACCAATTAAAATATCTGGGTCAATTTCTCTAAAATGTTCTAAAAATTTAGCTAATAATTCTTGTTCTGTTTTACAAGGCACTATTTCCTTATTTTTAGCTTTAGTTCGTTTTAATTCATTTTTATCATCACGAACTAAAATTACCCATTTATCTGGGGTTTTATCCCAATATGCTATTGTAGTAATAGGCATAGGAGCTCTTTCAATATAATCTTCAGTTAAAGCACCCCCAATTTCACACTCAATATCAAAAAATAATTCTCTATGGCCTGTAGATGGTTCATCATTAATACCATATTTTTCAATTAAGAATTTTTGATATGGAGTAATATCATGAAAATGTAAATTAGGGGTATTTTTATCCCATTTATAAATTTTACGAAGAGGCTCTCCACTTAAACCTGTGTGGGTAGCCTCTTCTTTAGAACATTCTTGGTACGCAGGATTATGCCATTCAATTTCATTGTAGCCTGCATTGTCCCACAAATGAATTTTGTATTTATTATTACCTAATCTTGTAGCGTATGCTTTTTTATACATTATATCCCTGCGCTTGCTTGGTGAAATTTTTGTAATTCATCTCCTGTAAAGAACTGATGTAAATCGGGTCTGAAGTAATTAATTGATTTCATCACTTTACGATCTCTTGTTCTGTATACTACGAATCGGTCTTCGACCTGTTCAAAGTGACATGGCTCATCTTGTTCTTTAGAGCGGACGGTGACAGTCTCCATGGCTTCTTCTTGAGTGCTACAAGACTTCGACATATTACTTGCTTGTACTTCTTGATAGGCTGGCCATATCTTATCTTTAAGGCCGTGTAGCATAGTACCATTCCCAGTGGTAACATAAGTAAGATCACACAAAGCATCCAAAACTTCCACGATGTCTCCGTTTTCGCAAGCCTGTCTATATTCTTCCAATTCTTCAAGTACAAAGTCGTATACGAATTGCCATTCTTTTTTTTCTGGTATTGTTGGTTCATAATTATTTGGTTTGCCAAATGTGGCATTAAATGTTTCTACTTCGTTCACAAATGGAACGTCTATATTTGCTTTATTTTCTGGATCAAATCCAAAGTTTAATTGTTTACCCATTTTTATTTATTTTGTTTTGAAATTTTATAAATGATCCCTCTTTATCATTAGTTAACCCTCCTATAATATGTGATTTACTATCTTCTTCTGACCATACCACAGAGTTATCTTCTTTTTCTGCAAATTCTAAAAATTCATCTGATTGTAAGTAGTCTTGTTTAGCAGGAGCTTTAGTACTTTCCCAAGGGAATACTAACCATTCATCTCCCTCATGTAATTTAGAATAAACATTTGGAGTAAAAACTGAAGTATGAGATTTATGGAATAAAACTGCTGTCCATTGTCCCGGCATCTTATCCATAGTAACTCCACTATCTGTCATATCATCTACTACTAAAGTATTTTTACCTATTACATCTACTAAAGGTAAACCTGTTAAATGGGATAACATAACTGCAGGAATTAAACCACCCCTTGGTATTCCGTAAATTGAATCAGCTAATGGTACTTCAAATGGAATTTTTTCTGCTAGATCCTTTATAAGATCTTGCATATCCCACCAACTAACTGCTATTTTATTTGGTTCTATTTTTAACATAACTATATATTGTGTCCACCATTATTAATTTTTAAACTATCAAAAAATTCTTTGCGAGCTAAATTTTTATTTTTTCTAAATACACCAGAGGCTTTAGTTGTAACCATTGCTGCCCCCTGATGTTTAACACCTCTACAACTAACACAGTTATGTGTTCCAACTATAGTTACAATTACACCTTTATTTCCATCTGTAATTTTATCTACAGCGTTATGAATAGCTGATGTTAGTTGTTCTTGAATAGCTCCTCTACGACCAAATAATTCTACAATTCTATTTAATTTAGATAAACCAATTACTTGACCACCTTCTCCTGCTATATAACCAATATGTACCACACCCCCAATTGTTTGGTGGTGATGAGAACACATTGAAGTTAACGGTATATTACGTTCTATAATAATACCATCATAACCATCTGATGGGAATGATGTAATAGGAGACATTGCTGTGTATCTACCGGCCCACAAATCGTTCACATAAGCTTTAGCTACACGACGAGGTGTTTCCATTGAGTTTGGATCATTTCTCCAATCACATTTTAAAGCATCTAAAAACTTACCATAAGCTTCTTCTGCTTCATTTATCATACTTAATTTTTCTTTGTCTGTAAAAGGGAATCCTGGGGCTACACCATTTGCATAACCTACTTTTACTACTTCTAATTCTTCGTGAACTTTTCTACGTTTATTCTCCATTAATATAACTTATTTTTTATTTTAATTCTTTGTAACCATAATCTAAATATAAATAACTTAAATAAGAACCAATTAAATATTCTTTTTTTAACTTTTTTCACTTAAATATTCTTTTAACTTATCTATTAATACTAATACATCATCTGGTTCCATTGTAATGGCACAGCATGTATTTACATTTTCTTCTATTTCCTCTAATATACGAAGGGCTTCTTGATTATCCACTAGACTTCACGTTGATCTTCAAAAGCAATAATATGAGGCCTCCAAGTCATTCTGTAACCATTATCTCTAACCCAATCAAATAATACAGGATATGATTTAAACAATCCTTCTCTTGAATCCCCAGCAGGCATAAACCATACTTTATCTTGGGGTACATCTAATTTTTCAATACATTCCATAATTTCAGCTAGAGCATCTTGATCTTTACCGTCCCATACTGGTTTAATATGATAGTCTGAATGATATTTAATTGATTGTTTCATTGCCTCATAATTTAACCTTTTTGAATTATGTTTTTTAATCATTCTTTCATCAGTAATTCCTCCTTGAGGTGTAGCTACTCCTAACTGTGGAACAGAATTACTAAACTTAGGGCTAATAGATAGCAAATTAATAGGGTAATCTGTGGGTAAGAAGTGACTACCTTCAGTTTCGATAGTAATGAATATATCATTTTCATGTGCAAAATGTGTTAGTTCATTTACTAAAGCAGGATGCATAGTAGGAGATCCTCCTGTAAGCATCATTTCTTTTATATGAGGGTTATTCTCATATGCTTTAATAATATCATTAAACGAATATTGACCTTTTTCTGGGTGGATACTTGTATACCAACTATCACACCAACCGCCTTCACCGAAATAACATCTGTGAGTACATCCTGTTGTTCTAATTACTACTGTTGGGTATCCTGCTCTAGAGCCTTCAGATTGGACTGCAGTATAAACTTCTACAATTGGGAGGTTTTTTTCATAATCCTCAATACGTTTTAATTGCTTGTGCATATTGTTAATTTTTTTGAGTGGTTTTTCATTCACTATTATAACTTATTCGCTGTAATAAGCAGCATTTTTTCCATGTTCCGCAAACTTAACTTTAGTAACTCTAACTCTATCTTCAGTTTCAGTTTTAACAAAATCATTTAACTTGTGATAAATATATTCAGCAAATTTTTCTGCTCCCGTAGCTGGTATGATTCTTACTTGTGCTACACCTGCTTCTCCCATTTGTTGGAAAGCTTCAACCCAAGGATCATCTTCGGCTATAATTAAAGTATGGTCAAACATATAATCCATCCATTCTTTAGGAGATTTACCATCGATTTTAGTTTTTGCTCTTTTCATACCACCAAAATCCCATACCCAGTTTCTTTCGTCTAATTCTCCTTCAAAATATACTTTAAAAGATATTCCATAACCGTGTACAAATCTACAATGTGTTGTTGTTGCTTTCCATTGACGAAACACTGTACTAAATCCATCAAATACTTTACTTGATTGAAACTTACTCATTATAAAATTGTTTTACTTGTTGTTCTGATACATTACCTACTAATCTGTTTAATTCTTTACCAGATTGATCTACTAGAACTAGAGTAGGAACATTTCTAATGCCATACTTTACAGAAGTATTGGTATCTTCGTCAACATTAATTTTTGTAATAGGTAATTCACTAGAAAGTTTTTCCATTTTAGGTCCTAAAACTTTACAGGGACCACACCAGGGTGCACTAAAATAAATTATTTTTTTCATTTTATAAATTTAATTAAACTAATTCTTCTCCTATTCCAACTACTTCACTTAATATAAGCAAAATAACTGCAATATCCAAACTATACCATAAAGCTCCATATCCTAAGATACGAATGCCTGATTTGATAAAACTAATTTGTTGATGTTTTCTTGCATCTGGTAATTCTTGTTTTTTACTCATTATCCAATATGATTTTTAACTTTTGAATTCCCAAATAATAGATAAAGACTAAATATTAGTTGTGGAATAGCAAATATTGACCAAACAACCCAATTACCCCCACCTGATTCTGTATTTATTTGACTCATAGGACTAAAAGTTTCTGCTATTATACTTACAATAAAAGTAGCTACTAGTATTTTTCCTGCATGTTTAGGGAAAAAAGCATTTATTCTTTTATAAGTAGTTGCTAATGCAAACCAAAAATAAGGTATTATCACTAAAGAACCAATTATTATTAAAATAATACCTAATATATGTGCACCTGCCATCATCACTCCAAGTCCAATTCCTGCTATAATAGCCATTGGAATTAAAAATAAAGCTCCTACTAATCCTCTAAGGAAATAATTTTTCCCATTCGTGGTATTTTTAAATTCAAAGTATTTACCAAACTTTTTTTTCAATTTACTCATAATTATTATTTAAATGTTAGTTGTCTCGACAGGTCTCGAACCTATACTCTTCTGGACCAAAAACAGACGTGTTACCAATTACACCACGAGACAAATGTATTTATGCTGAATAATCAGCTAGTACTTTTTCAACTGCAGCTTTAGCTACTTCGTAATCCACTTCTCCAGTTTCATCCTCATATTGTACGGGATCTTTTCTGCCAAGAGCAATAAAAGCCTCAATCCTCTCAACACTAGAAGCAGACTTATAATCACTATTTCCCGAAGGATAAGGCTTGTAAGAAGTATTTGTTCTTTTATAAACTTCATCAAAATCAATACCTAAAATTTCACATAATTTTTCTCCATCTTGTAAAATACCAAATTTATCAGTGTCTAAATAAGGTGTAAAATACCCTACTCTTTCAGCATCCCAATTTCCAATTCTAAAAGCTGCATCATCTGCATCTCTAAACTCTTGTCTACAATCAGGGTAAACTGCATGATCACCAGCATGTATACCTAGAGCGATATCACAAGTTTCTTCTGTTTTGTTTGCAATTGATAAGGCAACAGCTTGAGTAATAGAAGCAAACATTTTATTTCTATTAGGTACAACTGTTTCCTTCATATTATCTTGTTCATAATGACCTTCTGGTACATCATCCCCACCTGTAACTAAAGCTGAATCTAGTAGATCTACTAATCCATCTAATTTAATTTGACGGTAATTAATTTTAGAATATACTTCTTCAAAACCATTTTCAGCATGGTCATGAGGATACACTCTCATAGGGTTATTATTTACATAATCTACTAATTGTTGAGCTCTTTCTAATTCTACTCTGTGTTTTTGGCCATAATCAAATGAGATACCTGTTACAGTATCATATTCTTTTAAGGCTCTTAATAATAATGTTGAGGAATCCATCCCTCCTGATAAGGATACTACTACATGTTTTGCCATGATTTATTTGTTTAATTTCTGCCAGGTATTTTGCGTATAGGCTAACGCTTGATTAAATTTACATTTTATGTATGATCGAACATACGAAAAAATAGTTGAAAATCCAACTCCTCCTATTAAAAGAGTTAATAAATTTGGATGATAGTGCTCTCCGCAAAGTCCTAAGGTATGTCTTATAAATTCTGCCATATTATTCGTCTTCTATTAGTTCTGGGTAATCTGAATCTTCAAGACATTTATCACGAGCTAATTCAAATTCAACTTCGTCTAAAACTTCTTCTTGTAGGTCTTCATCACCTGATTTCCACTTAGCTAACTGCTCTGGGGTTAATTCCTCGGTTTCTTCCCATCTGTAATCAGTATAGGTAACCATTTTTCTTAATTTTGCCATATTATTCTGCTATAAGTTCTGTATTAAAAATTTCTTGAACTTTAAAATATTCATCTAAAAATTCTTTAGTATACAAGAATACATTTCCTTTATAAACATGATTTTCAACGTATCTTTGTTTAAAAGGTTGTTTTCTAATTTGAGCATAAGCATTTACTTTGTCTCCTAAAACTGTTCCACCAGCTTTTCCTAAATAATCGTAAAGTGATAACATAACTATATTGGTTTTAAATTATTAATTTCTCTAAATTTAGTAGTATTGTAAATAATATCTTCGTATCTAATATCTTCAAATTTAATATCAAAGAACATATTCATATTAGCATTTGGTTTATAACTCATACCATTGCTATTATATCTAGTACCGTCTAAAGCTGCCATTATTGGGTTTGAAGTATCAATTGATTCTATTCTTTTAACAAAATCTTGATCATCATACCAACCAAATTCTTGTGGTATTGAACACCCTAGTAAATGGAATTTAATATCTTTTAATTGGTCTAATTTAAATAAACCTTGTACAAATCGTACTCTACCTAATGCTTTTCCCATATCTGCGTTAGTGTGTGGGAAGAAATCGTTATACCAAGTAGCACCATAAGATACACATAATTTTTTATAACCTAAATTTGCTAATAAATTAGCACATAAATAGGCATCATTTTTATTTTTACCCTGAATTACAGCAGTAAGTTTTGTTTTTTTAGGGTATTTAAATTGTTTCCAATATTTAGCTTGGGCAGCTGTTTGGTGACAATTCATCCAAACATCAGGTACTATAAATTCATCTGGTTCTATTATACTAACCCAATAACGTAATCTTTCATGGTTATATGCTTCTCCTAACTCATGAAGTGAGTTATCCATTATAATATAACGACCATTTGCTTTTGCATCCATAAAATATTGTAGATACTCCTCATCTTGATCAAATAAGTGGGGGAGTGCATAGTCATATTGGTTAAATTCAGGAGATGCTGTTAATAAACAGCGAGGTACTTCATGTGATACTTTCATTTATATAACTTTTTTTGGTCGTCCTCTACGCTTTAAAGGATAAGGCATATGAACTATTTTATATTTCTCTTCTATAATATAATAAAGATCTATCAGGGAACCACTACAATTTAACATTTCTTCTTCTACTTGTTCCTTATTGCATCTAAAACATTGGGTAAAAGCTGTTTTGATGGATGATAATCTTTCTGTTTCATCTTTTTCAAAATCTTCAACTAAACGTTTTCTACGAGCTAATTGTACCGCTCCTATTTCTAAATATTTTTGATAATCACCATTACATTCTTGTAATAGTTCGTTTAATTGATATTCAACTAAATAAATTTGTGCTTTATAACATGAAAAATCAAAGTCACCATTTAGTATACGTTCACGAAGTGGTTTACGATTGTCAAGTGGTTTATTTTTGGGTTGGTACATCCTCCACCACATAAACCTATTATAATTTATTTTTTGATATTGAGAAAGTTGTTTTTCTACCTGTTCTCTGGATAGAGGGATGCTATACATAACTTTTATTTTGACCTAAATATACAAACCTTTATTAAGATAGCCAAATTATTACAAAAAAATCTTAATAAGTTTTTGGGTCATCATCTTCTTTAAGTTTTTCATTTAGTAATCTTTTTTCCTTTTCTAATCTTTTTACCCACTCTTTAGAAAGTGTTGGGTTTTCAATTATTATTTTATTCCTTCTATTTATTTCTTCTTGGATTTCTTTTTTATCAATTTTATCGTAGTGTTCTCCATCATTACCATTTTGACCTATAATTTCCATTCTTTTTTCTGCTTCTTCCCATAAAGAAATTTCTTGTTGCCTAGCTTTCCAATGTTTTTGTTCTTCAATTCTATCTAAATTAGCCATAAATTCATCCTTAGTCTTTATTTCTTCGGCATCTTTAACTTCAATATCTCCTAAATTATCCCATTCTGAAAATTTATCTTCAACTTCTTCCCCATATAAATTTTCTTTATATTTCTTTTTAGGATAAGCTTTTTCAAAAGCAAAGTTAGCTGCTATTACAAGAGATATTGCTAGAGGGTCAAATACGAATATTATAATAAGTAGTAATACATTTATAATTTTATCCATAGAAGTACCCGTTAAACTCGATAGATACTGCAGTGGTCCTAGTTCACCAGCTACTTCGGTGTTATTATCAAGTTCTAGTACTTGTAATTGAAATTTTTGGAGGCTATCCGAAGCTACTATTCTTTTTTGTTGCGCCAATTTGCGATTTTCCTCCTCAATATTAATTCTACTCTGCGCCATTCTAAGCTCAGTTGTGGAGATGGTTTGTCTAAAGCCGCCAGATACCGTGGTGTCTCGTATTTGGATGGTCGAAGCTTTTGCATTAGATAAAGTACTAATATTACTAGATATTCTTTCAATTTCCGTATCATATCGATTTACATCATTTTGGTAAAAGTCAATTTTTTGTTGAATAAAACCTTTTTGATTTTCTACTACTGAGAGTTTAGAGTATGTTTCTTGGTAAGCGGCACTTAAAAACCCATAAATACCCATACTAGTAATTAATACTAATATAATAGTTGCTATAGATAAATAGGTACGTAATGTTTTGTTGATTGTGTCCCAATATTGGTATAAAAGTGAAGCTGTAATTAATTTAGCGAATTCTAAAGAACCTGCCATTATAATAACTTCTAAACTTGCTCCTGCAAAGAGTTTGCTTAAGCCACTAACTGAATAGAAAGCGGCCGAAGCTGAAACTGACAGGGCAGAAAATCCGATTAGGAATGGAAACATTCCTTGTTTTATTTTACCTAGTACCCCCATAGTATTCTGTTGCGTGTCCTTCATTAATTAAAGTCTTGTTTATATCTATATCTTCTACAAATATAGTACCTAAACATCTACCATATTTTCCAACCCCATGAGATTGTAAAATAAAATCGCCATTTCCTAATAATTCAATTAATCTTGCTTTAGCCGCTAGCCCTAATTTTTTTTCTTCTAAATCACGTGTGCGAGACTCAGGGGCATTCATACCCATCATTCGAATTCTTACCTTTTTCCAAGTATCAAATCCTAAGTCTACAAGAGCATCAATGGTATCCCCATCAACAACCCTATCTAATTTTGCGTTGTATCTATACATGGTAATAAATATAGTAAAAAAAGATAGCTAAGACAACTTATTCTCTAATTCCCTTATGCTTATCAATAGAGTCTAATATTTTATTTAAAACAGACGTTTTAATAAACCCAGCCATTGATGCATTTTTAATAGTGCTTATTAATTGGAATATTACTAAGGGCATAAGCATAGTTTCACTTAACCACCCAGCTCCCGGGATGCTTTTTTCTATTACTAATATTAGGGTTAACATAATAATCCAAAATATTAGAGTTCTTATAATTTTGATTGCTTTGTAAGTTTTAAATCCTTCTCTTTTAATTCCAGCAATTATACCAAAAAACCCATCAGCAAATACTAAAGTAGTAATTGCTAAGTATTGTTCTGCATTTTGCATTGTGAGTTCCATAAAGTAGGAACATATAAATCCTATTGACATACTTGTAAAGGCTATAATTGCTTGTGTTGTTTTCATCTTATACTAAATCTTTTGATTCAATTAATGTATATGTAAATGAATTACCATATAAATTTTTAGCTTTATAAGCTAATTCCATTAATTGATTAAAATCTGATTCTTTGGAAAATACCTGACAACCCGCTGACCACTTATCTATTTGAGTGGATCCATTTATTCTTGAACCTGCTTTATGAATGTTAATCCCAAAAATACCTTCATGAATATTTTCTTCTAACATATCATATTTACCATCTTTATTATTATCACGATAAACTTTTACAGGTTTTTTCTGACATAAAGCTTCATACTTACCTTGATGTTTTCTTATCTCATGTGAGCTTCTATATTGGTTAGGAACCAAAATGGCTACACCATCTTTATTAAGTAGATTTTTTTCCCAATGTGAACCAGGATCCGTTGTTGCTGAAAAGCAATGAAATTTTTCTTCCCCATCTATATTATAAGATACTGTAATACAATCGTCAAATTTATTTGTAACTTTACCGTGAGTTTCGGAGTTTCTAACCCCAACAATATTTAAATTGTAGTTACCATTTTCAAACCATTTATACCCATTGGATATAACAGCTTCTTTAATTTGATTTCTTGTATAACAACTCATAATTTAACCTACTTTTAATTTAACTGTATCATCAATCATACTAGCAGCAAAACCGCCTACTTGGGCAACAAATTGACCGTATAATTTTGTTTCATCGTTTCTATCTACAAATTGCATTATAGCTCCACCACCAGTACTAGCAGCTCCACCAAATCTCATCCTTACTTTCTTTGGTAAGTCCTTTGGATTTACATACCATTCACCAGCTACAGGACCACCACCTGCTGCGAAGGAACCACTAGCTTTAGTAAATTTAAAATTTACTTTTTTTCCTTGGCCTTTTAGGCTAACTTCAATTTCGGTTGCTATAAATGCAAAGATTTTTAACGAACCTGCTTGTTTCCAACTCATAATTAACTACATTTATTTTTTATCTTGCTGTACAATTCATCTGCATAACCCGCTGGGTCTTCGATATGTTCTTTGGTAGATTCCATTTTACCTATTAGGCAATTTTTAAAATGCTTACCACTTTTACCTTTTAGTAAAGTTTCTATTGCACATGCTTTCATCCAAGTTCTTGGGTCATTCCCTTGAACTGAGGACTTTACTTCATTAATTGCTAATAAACAACTTACCGGATCTGCCATAATTTAAAATTTACTTTCTTGTTTTAGTTCGTCAATTGCCTCTTGTATTTCTTCTACTGATTGTCTAATAGAGAAATCTAATCCAGCTTTAAAGTGTTTTTCATCATACCCATCTTTAAATATAATAATATGAGGTATAGTTCTTACTTTATAATTTTTTTTAGATTTTGGTGATTTTGCTATATCACATCTGTAATATTTAATCCCTTTAAGTTTGTCCCATTCAGAAAATGAGTTAGCATCATTAAAAGAAGCCCAAAATTCTACTACTACTATTGCAATTCCATCATCTTGAAATGCGGATCTACCTTCAATTGTTTTTTCAAAATTATCATCTGTAATGACGGTTTGAGAAAAACTATTAAAACTAATGAATAACAATATAATTAATAGTAACTTTTGCATATTTTTAGTTTCTCATTTGTAGTTCGTAAAGGCGCTCGTCTATTTTCTTTAACTGCTCCTTTATTTCTTCTACATCACCTTGGGTATTGATGATAGCGTCTCTAATGGCTTCATCTTTCATTTGGAATTCAATCCTTTGTATTTCTGGTTCTGGAAGCCCTTTAGCTTCCTCAATATCAGCTTGTAGAGCAAACCACATACCTATTAAAGAAGATAGACCTACTACTAATAAACCTATTGTTTTTAGGTCTAGTGTTATTTTAGTATCTTCACTTAATTGTTTTGCCATTTTATTTAAATGTATAGTTAATCCCAAAGGTTGATTGATATAACTCACTATCCCACATTTTAGCATATTCACCTTCGATGAATACACCTAAATGTCTGGAGAGTTTCCATCCTAAACTGATACCTGCGGAATAATCTGTCCATTGTTCACCTTCTCCCATTGCATGATCTTCCATATGTCCTCCTTTACCCCATCCATTTCTATGTAAGTATGAATATTGTTCGTCTCCTTTAATATATTTGTGTGCGGGTAAAATTAGGTTACCGTAAGCATGTAACCAAAAATTTCTTTTATAATGGTAAAAATCAAAACCAACAATAGGGGCTATTTCTATCCACGGATCTAATTGGCTCCATTTTTCTCCATTATATCGGTTCATTAACCTAGTAAAATAGGTATCTCTAAATTCTAAATCTGAATCAGCTACTCTATCTCCTTGAGGGTTAAGCCAGTACCAATCATATTTTACTAGTTCTTCTCCAGTAGTAGGATTGGTGCTTGTTTCAGTATAGGATACATCCTGGTATCCATATTCATATCCTAAAGTATACCATGGGTTAGATGGGAACATATTCCCATTTTCATCCATTTCCATTTCATTTAACCATATTTCTATAGGATTATACCCATATGCTCTATCATGGCCTCTAGCAATAGCTCCTGCAGATATAGAAAACTTTTTACCTATTGGTAATCTAGCTCTAAGTTCTGCTGAATTATAATTTAAATTTATTTTTTGTACTTCTCTACTTTGTACTTTTAGTATATGGTACCTACCAGTATGTTTTATGAATATATTATGGTTTCTAAATTCTCTACCCATCCATCTTTCTTTTTCCCAATGAATTTGATATTCTAATCCTTGGATGGCTGAGGTAGGAGCAGAAAATACTAATTGACTTTCTGTGCCATCATAAAAGTTTTTAGGTTTTCTTTCATAGTCAAACCTAGCTAATTTTCTAATCCCAATACCTATTCTATAATCAAAAGGGTAATCTGGAGTGTTATCTTCTACTCTGGGTATATCATATAAATTACTTCCGTCACCTGTTCTAACAAAGTAAGTAGGTTCTGCTGCTTCAATTGAATTTGAAACATCTCCGGCAGCATAAATTGTCCCATATTGAAGAAAATCTTTGTATAAAGATTGTAAAAAGTTTGGTTTTTCTTCTTGACTAAATGTTGGGATTGAAATTAAAATTGATAATATAAATAGTATCTTTCTCATATTTTTATTCTTTTTTTCCGAATATCTTTCCGGCTTCAGCAATCCCAAAACTCCCTAGTGTAATGTATAAAAATGAATCATAAATAAATTCATTAATTACTAAATCTTTACCTAGATATCCAGTTGCTAGATCAACAACAGCAAATATTACCATTACAGCAAAGGATAAAAACCCAACTACGGATTTTTCATTGATGTCGTTTTCGTCTTTAAAAAGGTCTTTAAAAGCCATCCATTTATTCTTTAAATAATTTAACATAATAATAACATTTTTAAATAAAAACTACATTTGATAATACATATAAAAAAAAGAGACACTAATGTGTCTCTCTTATTATTTATTTTAAATATAAATTGTATATAAATATATACTATCCGTCACAACTAATACAATCGGCCATTCGAGATCCTAAATCTCCTTTAATAACACTATCTGTTCTTAAATAATATAAAGTTTTAATTCCTAATTTCCAGCTTTCTAAGTGTACTTGATTAATCCATTTTGGAGAATCATTCACATCAAAGGATAGATTTAAAGATTGGGTTTGGTCAATATATCGTTGCCTAATAGCAGCTTGTCTAACTAATTCTAATTGATTTATTTCAGGGAATGTTAAAAATAATTCCTTTTCTTCAGGTGTTAGAACATGATCAGGTAAACCTTGTGCTGAACCATCTTGGGACAACATTTGATCCCACCATTGGTCTTTATCTTCTCCTTTAGCTTCTAGAATTTCTTGTAGTACCTTATTTTTTCTAATAAAAGTACCTTTAGCACCATTAAATGTATAAATATTTGCTGGTAAAGGTTCAATACCCGCACTGATGCCACCTGTAATTACAGAATTAGATACAGTAGGGGCAACGGCTAGTAAGTGAGTATTTCTCATACCTGTACCTTTACACCATAATGGTTCTCCATATTCTAAAGCTAAAGCCATAGACGCTTTTTCTGCTTTTTGTCTGATATCTGAGAATATATTATGAGTATGAGCGGTAGATGCTATGGAGTTAAATGGTAATCCTTTTTGTTGTAAAAATGAATGCCAACCCATTACACCTAAACCTAATGCTCTACCTTTTCGGGCATGGGCATGTGTTCTTTTTAATGAATCTTTACCATTTGATTTATCAATAAATTCTTGCATTACACCATCTAAGAACCAAGTCGCTAATTCAACCGCATCTGTATCTTTCCATTCATCATATTTAGCTAAATTCATAGAAGATAGACAACAAATAAACGAATGTTCCTCATCTGTAAATAAAGTAATTTCTGAGCAAATATTAGTCATACTTACATTAAGGTTATTTAACCTGTAAGCAATAGGATTATCTTTGTTAACATTGTCTTTATACATGATATAAGGTTCTCCTGTCTCCATTCTTGATTTTAAAACAGTAGCCCATTTATTCATAGCTTCAGGATCTCTTGCCTCTAATTTTCTCATAAAAGAATCTCCTACAACAACACATTGGTGTAGGTTAAGACACTGTCTATTAGGATCTCCTTTAGGTCTACGAATTTGTAAAAATTCATCTATATCCCCATGTTCTATATCTAGATTAACTGAAGCTGCTCCTCTACGAACATTTCCTTGGTTTGTAGCAATAATAGATGAATCAAATATTTTAGCCCAAGGTACTACACCCTCAGATTTACCATTTCCTGATATTTCTGTACCACGTTCTCTAATACGAGATAATGAAATACCTACACCACCACCGGATGCTGTTAATTTCATTAGTTCTGCGTTTGTTAAACCGATTCCACGTATTGAATCAGGTGTATCAACCCCAAAACATGAAATTGGTAGACCGCGATCTGTTCCCATATTTGATAAAACAGGTGATGCTAAACCTAACCACCCGTTCCACATTATTTTAAAGAATTTAGTAGCTAGTGCTGGGTTTTTAAGTCTATTGGCTGCAGCGTATGCTACTCTTCTGAATGCTGTTTTAACTGTTTCTCCAGGTAGTAAGTATCCCTTGCTAATGGTAGCTAAAGAAATTTCATCCATGTATTCAGGATAATCTTTACCTTTAACCCAATTTGTATAATCTGCTTGTAGTGCGTTATTTTCCATATTTTTTAAAATAAATCATTTGCGTCCCAATTTTGAACACCTTTACTATAATTTGTTACTCTGTTTGCAAAGAAATCTGTATGTTGTTTACCAGCTGATAAACTATCAAACCATTTCATTCTTTTTACTGCATCTTGATCTATACCATTTACAACGGCCTCATATCCTAAATCACCCATTTTAGTATTTACTCTATGTTTAATAAAAGATACTAAATCATATTTTGGACATCCTTTTAAATCCCCCATTTCATAAACTTTATCAATAAAATCTAATTCTAATTTTAAAGATAGTTTAGCAGCTTCTTCAATATCTGCCTTTAATTCAGGGGTATTAAATTCAGGGTGTTCTTGTAATAATGTTCTAAATAACCAACATCCTGCTTCTGAATGTAATGATTCATCTCTAATACTCCACTCTACGATTTGACCTACTCCTTTTAATTTATTATCTAATTTAAAAGATAACAAAACAGCAAAGGAAGAAAATAAATTAACTCCTTCTGTGAATGCAGAAAAAATAGCTAATGATTTAGCTCTTTCATGCCAATTTGGAGTACCATCATGAGAATCTCTTACAGTAGTTAAAGCCTCAATTTTAGCCATTGTAGCTTCATCTTCTAAAAATTCACTAAAATCATCTAATCCTAGTTCTTCATTTAATAAAGAATAAGCTTCAGCATGAATTGTTTCAAAAGCTCCAAATGTAACCGCCATTTTAATAACTTCTGGTTTTCTAAACCATTTTGTAACTAAGGATGACCAATAATCATTTACTACAGTTTCGGTTTGAGCAAACCCTTTAAGGATAGACCCAATTATATTTTTTTCTGTTTTTGAAAGATTTTGTTTCCAATCGTTTACATCAGACATCATAGGTACTTCTGTATGTAACCAATGTGCCTGTTGTTGTTTTAACCAATACTCTGATGCCTGAGGGTATTCGAATGGTTTGTAGACTACTCTTTCCTGCAATAATGATGTTTTTGCCATTTTTGTTTTTTTATTTGTTTATGTTATTTTTCTAATTCGAAAAACTTTTTACGAAGTAACTGTTTATCAAAAACATCAACATCGGTATCAAATTTATTGGAACGGGTAGTTGGGGTCATAGTTTCTTCTTCATCCCCTTCAAAATACTCACTTTTTACTGTAAAGTGACCAGTTGAAGTGTCTGCTTCGATACCAAAGGTTATACCATCCATCCCATATCTGTTTTTCATTAAGTGAAATCTACCTGTGTTGTTTACTTTATCTTCTTTTTTACGTGAAAGAGACATACAGAAATCAGTTATCATAATTTTATCATATGATCCTGCTGCCTTATCACCTTGGATAACTTTATCCTGAGCGCCTGCACGATTAACTTGGGAAACTGACCAAATTGGAATATTAAGTTGTCGAGCTAATCCTTTAGTGCTAGTATAAATATCGTCAATTTCATCCTTACGTTCACGATTTTTCTTTCTTGATGAAAGAAGATCAACGTAATCAATTATTACCAAATCAGGTTTAATACCCATACTTGTTGCTTTCGCAATATGAGATTCAATTGTTGAAACTGTTGCCTTACCTGTTGGATATTCTTTAATTATCAACTTTCCTGGTAGTTGGGGTATGATTTCTTCAATTTTATCTCTATGTGAATCTACTTTATTAACTGGTATTTTAGTGAAAAAGGCGTCATATCGTTTTCCAACATAATCTTCACCTAATTCTAAAGTATAATGTAAAACATTATATCCTAACCTTACAGCATGTCCACCTAAAGCAACTAATGACCAAGATTTACCACCTCCTGGATTACCAAATATAAGACCAAAATCTCCATTTCCAAGTCCACCTTGTAATAATTCATTAATTTTATCCCAAGGGGTTGGTACAGTTTCTCTTGAATTTTCTCTATACCTTGATTCAATATCCTTAACATATTCATGTCCTAAATTTTTATCTTGTCCTGCTTTTAAAGCATTATCAACAATAAAACGAATACCATCAAAATCGCCTGCTTTCAATAAGTCCACAGACGACATTAAGGCCTTTTTCAATTGTTGATTTTTACAAAAATTTGTAAATTCTTCTTGTACATATTCTAAATCTTCATCAGAAGTTACATATGCCTCCTTTAGTTGTTCTTTTATAGAAATTTGTAATACTTCATTATCTACTTTCTGTAATTCTACTTTTAGTATATCTAATGAGGGGACTGTATGGTACTTATCAAAGTATTTTAATACTTCTTTTATAGACCACTTAATAGCAGGATTTTCAAAGTATTCATCTGAAATAATATCATGGATGTTAACTAAGAATTCCTTATGAGTTAATAAAGAAGATAAAACCTGTATTTGGAATTTGTGTCCGTATTGGTTTATACTTTGTAATGTCATAACCTTTTATATATTTTTAATTATTATATGTGGGAAATAAACTAAATATGTCTTTTAACCAAGTATCTAAATTTCTAATCATCCCTCCCATTTTATCTTCATTATAAAATGAAATAAACATTTCGGGATTAAAATCAGGTAAATCTTCCTTTATTAAATTGTCTATATGTTCTTTCCCCTTATCATCAATCATTGGAACACTTAGATCCATTACTTTATAGTTGGTTTCAATCCGGTTTTGTTCCTGAACTATGCGTGAATATACAACATGATCTTTAAATTTCCTAGCAGATATATCGAAAATATCTTGAAGAGTTAATTCATGGGTTTTTAATTCAGGGAATTTTTTAAATATACCTTTTGCACCTAAACCTTTAATACCTTGGATGTTATCCGAATTATCTCCTAATAAAGTTTTATGTAAAATAAAATTAGATGGTTTTAAACCAAATTTTTCTTCTACTACCTTTGGGGTATAATATTCTTTCTCCATAGGTCTATATACGATAATCTTATCAGTTACTAGTTGTAAGAAATCCTTATCACTAGATACTATAAAACAAGTAGAATCATGTTTTTCTACTAATTTTTCAGCTAATACGGCTATAATATCATCAGCTTCAACTTTATCTAAAATAGTGGTTTTAACAGGTAGTAGTTTTAGGTACTGGATGATGCGAACTATTTGGTCTATTTTTGAGTCATGTTCTTCCTCAATACTATCAAATGCCTCCCAATTTGTAACCCGTTGTAAATTCCTAGTTCCTTTGTATTCGGAGAGCAAGTTCTTTCTATTAACTGTTGAACCTGCTCCATCGAATACTACATAAACAGAAGTTGGATTTGTTTGTCTAATCATAGCACCTAAAGAGCGGAAAAACCCACCTAACCCTCCGATATGAATCCCATCGGGATTAACCATATTCATCATGGCAAAGTTTCTAAAAAATAAATTTAAACCATCTAGTATTAATACTCTATCATGTCTGTTTTGGGTAGGGATCTCCTGATCTTCTTGGATATTATCCAAAAGATTAAATAACTCTTTATGTTTCATGTTTTTATTTCTATAAGTCTTCTGCGTCGTAAAGCACAGGTGTTGTATCTTCTTGGTCTTCTACAATTTTAAATTGTCCTCCTCCTAGAATTTTAGACCATTCATCAGCATGAGCCTTTTTATACTCATTTTTATCCTTGTCAGTATCTTCAATAAAACCATGGTTTGTCATAACAATTTTACCTCTTGATTGCATACCATTAACATGGTTTTTATCAATTTGTAAGTTTGTTCTTTTACCCCATTCTACTTGCATACCACCTTTAATTGCTTTAATCTTGGATGTTCCAGCATTTGAAATATTACCAAATGTAACTACAAATGTTGCATCATACCACATTGCCATTCCACCTTTATTCATCATTTTGGGTTGACCCATAGGTGATTCAGCTTTTGCTGTCCAAACTTTATTAACTGCAATTAATGTGTTAGTATACGGTGAAGACTCTTTACGAGACATTACAATACTTTGGTTAACTGTATTACCAAATTGAGTTGACATCGCTCCTGCATTCCATTCATTGTTATTTTTCAGTTTTTCAACTGACATTTGACATGGAATAGATCCAATTGAATCCCAGAAAAATGCTAAATCATAAGGTAAGTTACCTTTTTTCTGTTCATTCTGTAAATCCATAATAAAGGCAGCTACATCTTCAATTGTATGTAAAGTCTCTCTATCAACATAGATAAAATTACCTTCATAATCTACAACGTTCCCTTCATCATCCTTGATTAAATTCACTTGTAACCCCATTTGAGCGGCATGTTCCCAATTCCATTTCATCTCAGTGATGATAAAAACTGGTAATATATCCATTTGTTGAGCTGATACAGCTGCTTCTAACAGTGCAGTTGTTTTACCTGTATCTGAATGTCCTCTAAGTATTGAGATGTGTCCCATTGGTATACCAGGTACACCAGCTACTTTTTGAAAAGCAGGAGATAATGGTATCCATTCTTGGTCCTTAAATTTGACGTTTTTATTTAAACCTTTAGAGGATTTAAATTTATTAAGATCAAATTTGCTCTGGATCTCGGCAGACACTGCTGCCGAGAGAGACTTTGATATTTTTTTTGCCATACTTAGAAAGGAAGATCATCACCATTATTACTTGATCCATCTGATGTTGTATCAAATAGAGAATCAAATTCATCTACTTTACTTTGTTTAGCTTTAGTAGTATCTAAACTAAAATTAGTAGCTGGTTTTTGTGCAACTGGAGCTGCAACAACTTCCTCATCTTCTCCTTCTTCTGGTGATAACCATTTTTCTAGGGCTGATTTCATTTCATCAAATGAATAACGTTTAAATAATCCATCTGTTGGGTTAGGTTGTTCATTTGTCCATTTTTCTACTAATGTGGCATCTTCACTAAGAGGTGAAGTTTTTAAACGAACACGAACTGATGATTTATTGTAAGGAGTACCTGTTGATTCTGGTCCTACTGTTTCTACGGTAATATCTCTACCGTTTACAATATCAGTATAATCACCAATTTCATCATCTACTGCAAGTGCAAGTAATTCTTCATATACTTGTTTTCCAAATTGCCATAGTCTAACACCTTTATCTTCTTCTCCACGTACTACAACGGGGACAAAAGTACGGTTTTTAGCATCTAGCTTTTTAGCAAGTACATAATTTTCCTTATTATATTCTCCTTCACGGAGTTTTTGAGCAAATAAAGCAATAGGGTCTTTATCACCAAAATTTAAAGGTGAAATCATTACCTTATTGGTAATACCATAATAGAACTTAAGTTCTGTAAATGGGTTAGAGGAATTGAACGCAGATGGTACAATTCTAATTTGTTGTTTACCTACTGTAGGTCTAAAAAAAATGGTTGTGTAATCGGTCTTTTGACCACCCTGAGGTTTTGATTGGAGGGTATCCAATTTCTGTTTAAGCATTGATAAATCCATAAATGTAACTTTTGTTTAATTATAACTTTTTATATGTAACTCTAATATACGAACCTAAATTTGGGGAGCCAAATTATAGTTCAATAATCTTGTAAATTTTTGTATTTAGTTGATTAAGCTCATTGTGTTGGGTAAGTAAAACACAATTTCTATAATGTTGCCAATCAACCTTATATTTAGTATCTACTACTCCCCCATTAAGTTTTTTAATCAACTCATTTAGGGCATTAATAGTGTAAAGAGTATTTGACTCTTTTTTTCTATGTACTAAAATAGTATTTTCTGGGATTGAATTTAGGTTTGTTTGGTCTACATTATAAGTAACAACATATTCATCTTTTCCTACTATCTCTAGTACAAAAAGTTTATTATATATTATATCATATTTTGATTTAATATCTTCTATAAGTGTGTCTAAACCTTCTAAGTTCGTGAAGGTACAGAATAATTTATTGTTCAAGTCGCTTAAATTTTGAATGTTTGTTATAACGTCGTATTCTGCGTTATACATATTAAGCTGTTTCTCCAAAGTTGTAATCATAACCTTCTATTTCTTTAATATTTAATTTATATTTTTTGAAAATATCTCTTATTTTCCCTAACAATTCTGTTTCTTCTTCATCCCAGTCTAATAGAAAACTATCATAAGTATAAAGTACTAACTTTGTTTTGTATCCCCGTAATATACGAAACATATCCCACAAAACCAACACATTCATGGATGTTTCTAAATTTTGTAACACATAATTAAATAACTTTTGAGGGTTCATGTTTTCCAAATTTTCTTTTTTATAAACATATCCAGAAATCGGACATTCTATAAACCCATCGTTTTGGAACTTGTTCCAGTTATCTCCTACGTATTTTTCTATTTTTTTAAAAAATTCAAGTTCTTTATATTGTTTAAAAACTCCTCCATAAAGCTGTTTGAAAGTAAGTTCTTTCGATTTTTTATAATCCACTTTATATAAGGTAGAAAAATGAGCGTGAATATCGCTAGTGGTAAAGCTATAATCAATGAGACGAGCAGCCAAACTAGGATGGTAAGCAGAAATATCAATCTCCACAAGTTTATTATTACGTGGTATAAAACTTTTTCTACATCCGTTTTCTTTATTAAGTGCGGCATAATTTACATTTTTAAATTTATTTGATGGTCTTGTTGTTGTTGTTTTTAAGTTGAACTGAGTGTTGACGTATTCACCGTCAACTGCGTGGAAGTATTCACTGAAGGTGTCATTGTGTATGCGTATGCCACTTCTCTCGATGGCGTTGAATACCACGGATACTCTACTGTTAAAGAATTTATCATATTTTGTTTTTTCTCTGTTAATATTCGCTTTTAGATCTCTAAAAATCGTTTCACAAATCTCATAGTGTTTAACAATCGGTATAATTAAATTTAACTCCGGATTATCTTTGTGTTCACGATAGTATAATTCATGTGTTTGTGTTGTAGGTCGTATATACGTAGTAGGGGGTGTGTTGATGTCATAGAGCTCTTTTAAACAAAAATAATGTAGTATTTCCTTTTTATCCCTACAATATAATTTTTCAAATTTACTTAATATTTCGTTTATACGCGTGTTTAATGCATTCAAAGCTTCACTATGTGAGACACATAACATAAAGCCTTTACTCGCTTCAATTGGTCTAATATACACTAAACTAACGTGATTTTGTACGGGGTGTATTGTGTCATTATAAGGTATTACCTCAATGAAAGCCTCTTTATAACCACTATTTATTAAAACATTTAACTGTTCCTCGTTTTCTACAAGCCAGTACATATAACCTTATTTTAACCTAATATACGAACCTATCTAGTAGCCTCCACTTGTTTTTGTAATACTTTTAGTAGGTTCTGCATATGAACCAGATTGTGCAGATGGTTGGATTGGGTTTAATGTAGAACCCGTTGGTATAAATTCCAAATAATCATGAGTTTCCATTGTATGTTGTCTTCCAACCATTGGTCCTTTTTCAGGATGGATATGATAATATCCTATATATGGTTTTTTAGTTTTAGTATACCTTAATTCTTTCCCGTCACTATATAAATTTTCATTTTTACTGTAATTATAATATTGGGTATATTTTTTATTAAAGTAATTTGAAAAACCATATATTTGTTGGTTTTGTTCAGTTAGCCTTATAGTATTATAATTAGATTTAGATACATCTTTTTCTTTACCAACTAATGCCCAAGTAATTTGTACAGGGGTATATTTACCAAACTGTACTGAAGGGTCTTTGTCATTAAATTGTTGGTAAGTTTGTTGATTAGTTTCTTTAGTGGTTCTTTGAGTGAAATTATATAAAAAGTATCTATTAAAAAAACCATTATTATAATCTTGAGATGTAGGTTGAGGTATAATTTGTTTTGGAGATTGTGGTGCCCTACCAATTTTTATTCCCTGTTGTTTTTGTAAAAATTTATAAGAAGGTGCCCAATAAGTATTTTGGGTTTCTTCTAAATCATTCCCATAATCAACATCATCTCTAATAGGCACCAATACATTATTTGGTTTATCATTCGGATTTTTTCCTGTGAATCGTTGGTTATTAGAAACTTGATAATAATATCCTTTATATGGTTTACTAGTAAAAGAAATCATATATTCATCACCATTGGTGTATAAATTTTCTACTATTTGTGATTTAGGATAATACATAATTATGATGTTGGATTTCCGGGATTATCTGTAAACCAGATATCTGCTTCTTCCATTCTTCTTGATTGTAATAGATTTGGTTTATCTGTTGTTCCTGGTATTGTTTTTTCTAGTTGATACCCAGCCGATACATAATCTTTAGAATTAATAAAATTATATAGTTTTCTTTTCGCATCTGAAACTCCATAACCTGTATTATATGAGAAATGTAAAAGAGCATCATATTCATTTTGAGTAAGGGGGACTTTTATTCTTCCATTTGCAACCATATTTTTACCAAAGTTGGTTACAACATCGTTAAATCCTTTATTAGCAGATTCTTTTGTAATTGTGTCTCCTAACTGAATTTCAGATGAGCTGTTTCTTCCGAATGCCCCATTATAAGTTAAGAGTTGTGGTTGGGTAGTTTGGAATGCTGTGGATTGTATTTCATTTGGTGTTCGAGTATATTGTTGGCCTGGGGTGTAAAAAGTTTGTCCATACCCTATTGTAATAGGTTTTCCATCATCCGCACCTGGGTCATCATAAGCTTTTAATCTTAAAGCTTCAGATTTTTTAAGTTTTTGTCTAATAAAATTAGAAGGAGTAAGAGATTGAGCGGGGAATCTTTGGGCAGTACCATTTATGGTTCTGTCTCCTGAGATTACTATAGGGCTAGACTGATCTAATCCCAAATATGAAAATAATCCGTCATCAATTAATTCCTGGTTTTCAGTTTTAGTAGGAGGAATACTAATAGTAACTAATTCAGTTTCCCACTTTTCATCTACTATTTTATGATTTACTTTTTGAATAACAAAATCTATTGTATTGGTCAAAGCACTAGATATATATTCTGGTGGGAGGAATTTTTGGTTAATATTTAGTTTTTGGTATAGTTTAACTCCGGAAATTCCATCTAATGTTAAACTTAATTCTACAGGAATAAATCCTTGCTGGTTTGATGGATTACCTGTTAATCTATATATTTTTTGATCTCTTAATCTAATATATTCTTTAAATGCCTTTTTTCCTTGACTAAAAAATGTAGAGTTTGCTATATTAAGGTATAAAGCTTCTCCTGGGGTGACTGTAAACCCTTCTCCCTGTTCGTTTACTTTACCTATAATTATACCACTAAAGGCGTATACAAGCCAAGATTGATATGAAGAAGATAAATCAATGTCATCTTGTGTTAATACATTTAATCCTGGCCCCTGTTTCCATGTAATATAACCACTTATAAAATTTTCAAGAGATTCATTTTGAAAAGAATATCCTTTATATTTACCTGATTTTGTTGAGAGGATTTTGTATCTATTATGTCTAGCATACTGTCTACCACTTTGGTCTTTATCCCAAATTAATTTATTTCCTGAGTCTTTATTGGCTTCTGATGCTGCTTCATCTTCTTTAGCTACATAATCAGCAGCATTTCTACCTACACCTGCTTTACCTTGACCATTATTAAAAGGTTTGGTTTCTCCCCACCACTCTGTTAATTCTTCCCGTATTAATTCTTGTTTATTGTTTTCATTTTCTTGTTCTCTTTCAGCTGGGGTTTTAAATTCACTAGGGAGTACAATTTTCTTTTGGAATCTATCTTGGAGACCAGCATTCCATTTTGAAAAAGCTGTTCCATCTGTAACTTTGGTAGTTGACCCCCCTGCTGTAGTTCCTATGGTTATCATAGAAGCTAAATTAGAATCTATTTTGGTTGCAAAATTAAAACTTTTTACAAAATTTGATTGATTATTTGAAGAATTAAACCCAAAAATTTCAAAAGGAACAACATCTGATGGGTCTGGGGCTTTTGAAAGTAATTTTTTAATAAGTAAATCATTACCCTTTATTGGGTTTTGATCAATAAATACTATTTCATTTTTTTCAGCATTAATAATAGGTTCAATTTTATTTACACTACCTAAGGAACTATTTATCCCATCACATATACCTTCTAAAAAACTAAATAAACTTAATTCATTATCTTTTGATATATTTCTCTTTAATAATTTTTTTATAAATGAAAAGTTTAAATATATATTCATTAATTGTCCATAGAATAAATCTTTATCACCCTCTTGTTCAAGAACAAAAAATTCCTTAATCCAATTGCTTCGAAAAACAGTTGGAATAGTTACCCCATTAACATAGATTTGGGGTTTAACAAAACAAACATTAAGATCAAAAGAGATTTGGTTTGGTTGGGCACTAACAACATTTAATTTTTCATCTAATCCCATAGCTAGTATAGGTACTGCTTCTTTATTTTCTACTTTAGGAAGAATATTATTATAAATTTTTGATAATACCTCCCCAAAAGTAACAAAATAACTATTTTCTTTAGTAAGACCATCAACAATTCCTAATTTACCACTCAAACCAGGATTTGCTTTTAACATTTCCTGGTATTTTTCTTTTGCTTGTTTTTTTTTAAGGATTTGATTACCCCTCTTGTTTGTACTTTTATACTCAAAACTTGGAGGTTTTTTATAATTTATACTTTTAAGATTAATATATTTACCATTACCCCATACAGCTTTATTTTCAGTATCTGCTTTTATCTCATCATCTAACCATTGTTCTAAAGTGGTATCAGCAGTTGTTTCTCCATCTGCATTAGCTGTAAAGGATTTTATTGGAGCCGGGAGATTTAATTGTAAAGATTCTATAACATCCCCTAATGTAGTAAGTTTTAAAGTAATATTATATACACCATCAGGTGAAAAATCCCAATTAAAATTTGTTACTCTACCAAAAAACCCATCATAATTTCCTGAATATTTTCTTCGGTATACTTCTATTTTTTTTAATAGTTCTAATTGACTGTATCCTTGATTGTCAAAAAATATATCTTCTATTATTGTGTTTTCTACTTCTCTTAAACTTCCAGAATTATCTACATATTTGTTAAAACCCCATTCTAACATCATAGTAAAACCTAACCTTAAGTATAATAATTCAATAAGTTGAAATTGAAATGTATTATAAGCTTTTAATTGGATGGTTGCTGATCTAATTGAGCCTCTATTTATACAATCTATAGTAGCAGAAGTTATACCAGGCATAGGTTGCTTTCCAAATTGGTTTCCTCCTAAACCATATGCTGAAGTATCATTCCATATGTTATTTGAAAAACTTAAACCTAATCTTTGGGATATTTTTCCATTACTTAATTCTCCTAATCCACCAAATAATATAGATTGTTTAGCTAAAGTTTCTCCATTTCCATATTGTTTTATTTGGTTTTCTGAGAATCCTAAATTTTTTAATTTTGTTCTAGATTCAGATAATTGTAATTTATTATTTTCTCTTATTTGTTCAGAAATTAATTTATATTTTTCTTTACCTTGTTCCGATAATACAGGTGCATAAGGGACTACAAGGGGTTCAAAATCTTTATCATTTAAAATCCTATTACCTGCTTGGTCTTGGAATTCTTTTTCTGTAGGGATAATAGATGGATTATAAAAATTAACTCCAGAAGCTAATTTTAAAAAGGAATTTTTATTATTTTGGACTTGAATTTGGTTAGGTGATTTTAATTTTTTCCCATACCCAACACCACTAAGCTCTTGCCGAGCTCGGATTTGATCAAATACATATGTATCAAATTGTTCTCCTATTAAATTCCCTGTCATAACTATCTTTCATTTAAAATTCGAAACTCACTTACTAACTGAGCTATATTTTGGGGTATTCTAATTTGAATACCTATTGGGATACTATATGAGTTTTGTTTTAACCCTGGATTGGAGCATGAAATAATCCACCATAAACTAGAATCACCATAATATTGTTGTGCTAATTGATCAAATCTATCGTCTTCTTGGGTAATAACGTATAAATCATCTGATGTGTAAGGTATAACAGGATATTTGGTAGTCCCATAATATTTAATTCCTCTTCCATATATGTTAGTATTATCGTATCTATCCATATTACTAGTTTAAACCTTTTGCTGTTTTAGTAAATACATCACCAACTAAATTTGTACCTTCTTGATTAGTTGTTGAAGAGGGTATAGTAAAAGTTTCAGAACCGTTATCACCATCATAATTATTTCCATTTTTGTTTCTTAAAGCAATATATCTTTCATCTCCCCAAGTGGATACAAAGGTAGCACCGTTTTCAGTTAAACCATCAAATGTGTTTTGTTGGATTCTTGGAACAAAATTATGTATAGGTTTGAATTCAAAACCGGTTACAGTCATTATCATAGGTAACTCTTTGGTCTTTTTTCCTCCATCATTTGCTCCTGTTTTACTATCAACATCGATTTCAAAAGGTGATTCTTTAGGGTATGATAAATTTAGTCCTGTAATTATACCAGGTTGTTCATAACAATACCCACCAAAAGTTAAATATGCAATATTCCCTTGCATATATCCTTGACTACTGTAGTCGGGTGCTAAACTCGAAGCTAAATAGTTTAATTTTTGGTACATTGGAATTAATTCATCAATTGATTGAGCAGCTAATGTCCATCCCATTGATATTGATCTACTAAAACCTCCATATCTAAAAAAACTTTCAGCTCTACCCATAAATTTTTCTTCACCCCATTGTGCCGAATAGTTATCTGAGAATGAGTCTATAAATGCTCTAAAATGAATATATCTTTTTAATCCTTCTTTGTTATCTGAATTGTTATCTAATATTCCGATTCTAAATTTAACAAAATCGTTTTTAATATTATTCCCAGCATTTATTACCTTTGTAGATGAATAAAGGGGAAGTGCATTTAGTTTATCTAAAGGACCAGTTCCTGTTCCTACGTTATAATTTGATAAATTTTTATTTCTTCTTCCGGGGTTACCAATATTAACTCTTTCTTCAAAATTTCCATTTGCACCACTTTGATAATCTAGGGTTGTAGAAATTAAAGAATTTGATTTTCCAGGATCTAATGAAGCCCTAAAATCAGGTAATATTTGGTCTTTTGATTTTCCTACTTTAGAATCTGCAGCCGAAACTATTCCACTATAGTTGAGTAATTTAAATTCCTTTTTAAATGATTCATTATCATATAATTGGGTATTAGTAGCTCTTCTTATGGTAGTTTGACCTACTCCTAAGATAGAACCTGGACCACCATTATATCTTAATATTTCTTGTTGATTATCATTTATTCCTAACCCGCTATTACTGTTTTTACCAAATAAGTTATTAAGCAAACCAGCACCAAAACCTTTTATACCTCCTCCAGTTAAAGAACCTAAAAAAGTATCAATGGAGTTATTAGAATTGGTTTGTGCTACTCCTATTTTGGCACCAACCAAATTTACTAATCTATTTGTTTCTGGTAGTTGTTTATTATTAACTCTCTTTACATATATAGGCTGTTCTAAAGGAAGCTCAGCATTTAGTATATTATCTAGTAACCCAATACCTGTATTAGCACGTGATTGTGATGTGTTTTTAAAAGGGTTTATACCTTGTTTTAATAAATGTGATCCTGCAGATCCTACTGCTAGTTGAGCTAAAGTAGAAGTTGGAAGATATACCCCATCATTTATAGGGTTAAAGGATACATCTGAGCTGGATTGAATTTTTACTGAAGTACGAGATAAAATATTTTGTTTTGCAGCAAATTGTAACCCCTTAGGGGATATCATAAATTTACCCATTCGAGATAAATCATCACCCACATGCTGTAAAGTGTTTGCTCTTAAAAGAAAGTCAGGACCACCAGTATCTCCAGGAGTACTGTTAATAGATTTAGTGATAAAAGGTTCTCTGATATCACCTCCACCTACGCGATCTTTACCATACCTTAAAGATTTAAGATCGGTTGTTAAATTTAAAAGAGCCATATTTTATTTATCGAGGTAAATTATCTAAATACTTTACTGGATTACCTGATTCTAAATTAGAAGGAGCAGGTTTACCACTAAGTCTTGGTGCACCATCTACTGAATATGTGTCATGTAATTTTGACTGTGCAAATTCAGGTGTTGATGGGGTTCTACCATTTAAATTAGATAGATTTGAACCTCCTTGTGTTTGTAATTGATCTAAAAGTCCCATAATTGTTGTTTTATTATAAATATTAAATTATTGTATTTGTCTAGAACCTACAGTAAATGCTGTACCAACTTGTGTACTATCCATTTGAACTGTTCCTTCTTTACTTAAAATTTGTTTTAATAACATGTTTGTTTCACTCATATTAGCATTTCCTCCTGCTCCACCTTGTGTATTGATATTTGGAGAAACGGCTAAACCATCTCCGGCTGCTGTTATAGCTGTAGAACCAAATTTATCTGTAATAGTAAATGGTCCTGATCCTGGAGGTGCAACTCCATCTTCTACCATTTGTGTAAAACCATAAGCTACAGCTCCAGCGGCTACCGCTCCTGCTAGTATAGGACCTGACCCTACACCCAAAGTTAAACCAATACCTATAGCCATTGCAGCAGCAGCGGCTACAGCTAAAAGACTACCAAAACTTTGGATTGCTTCTGAAAATTTTTCTGCAGCTAAAGCTTGTTTTTCTGTTAAAGAAAGCATTTTTTCTTGTTGTAAAGCTTTTTCTGCTTCCCTATCTAACTCAGCTTGTGCCTGGGTAGATAATGCTTCTTGGTTTAATAAACTATCTGCTAATTGGTCTGCACTCATTCCTAAAGCTCCCGCTAATGCTTGTTGTTGAATAACATTCATATTCTGTAGTTCTTCTAAACTACCTGCTTCTTCAACTAATGCTCTAGCTAATGCTTCTTGATCTCCTGATAAAGCTGCTGCCCTGGCTTTTTCAAGATTTAAATCTCTACCAATTAACAATTCTGCCTCTAATTCTTTTTGGATAGAAGATTCAAAATCTAATAATTGCCCTGCAGATCCTGCAACTGCACTCATTTCAATACCCAAAGATTTTGCTGTGGCCACTGCTTTTGTTAAACCACCTTCAATACCCATAGCATTAACTCGGGCTAGACCTGTTATTTTATTAGCTTCATCTAAAACATCTGATAATTTTAATCTAATACCAAATTCTCTTTCAGCATCTAAAACCCCTTTTGCTTGTTCTTTTTCTAGTGTTTTAAAATTTTTACCAGTAACCATAGCTAACTTAGCCATGTTACCTACTGCTTCTTCTGATAGGTGAAGTCTGTTTAATGTATCCGCAGCTCCTGCTAAAATATCTTTATTAAATGCAATTGCAGTACCACCTAGCTCTTTATTTAGAGCCATTACAGTTTTTTTCTGTTCTTTTAATGAAACATTAGTGGAAAGAATCCCTCCACTAGTTTCCATCATTTCGTTTTTAAATTCCTTAGCTTCCTTTTTGGACATACTAAGACCACGAGCGATTTCAGTTGTAGATTGATCTGCTTTTTTAAATTGATCAAATAAAGCACCAGCTAATTTAAAGAAAGCCCCTGCTGCACCTAATCTAAGTGCAGATTTATCTACATTTTTAAATATCTCTTGAGTTAATATTTTGGTTTTTTTAAAACCACTTATATTAGGGGACATATCTTTAATCTTTACAGCAGCATTTTCTGCCGCTTTATCAAAATTAAATATTTTTCCTATACCCCCCATCCCAGATTTTTCAAGCAAACCTTGAACACCTGAGGATATTTTTCCTACTAAACCTAAATCTTTTTCTCTTTGTTTATTAAGTTCTTCTTGTTCTTTAACTAAATCAGATTGAGCTCTAAACTGTTCTTCTAATTGAAATTTTAAAACTTCATTAACCTTAACTCCATTCCTTTCAAGTACTTCAATTTTTCTTAATTGGATTGCTCTTTGGTTTTCTAGCTTATTTGCAACTTTTGAAAGTTCTTTAGATACATCTTGACCCTTATTTATTTTCTTTTGGATTTCTTCTATTCCATCAAGTTCTTTTCCTGTTGATTTAATAGATTTAGTTAAATCATTAGTAAAAGATTTTGCAAAATCCTTAGTAATATCATCAGCACCTTTTAGTTGGTCTTGAATATCAGTAGATATACTTTGACCTATAGAAGATATAGCATCATCTAAACTAGCTAAGTTATTTTGAAACTTATTTAATTCGTCATTAGCATTTCTAATATTATCTCCTAAAGCCATAAGGGTATTTTGTTATAAATATTAAAAGAAGTAATTTTACTTATAACTAGATTTATTTTGGAATGTAGGGCGGTTAACTTTACCTGATGAATCTACCATAGATTTTTTACCTTTTCCCTTATTTGCTTCTTCTGCTTTTTTATTTTGGTTTTTATTATACTCATTTATTTCATGAAAAGTAAATTTACGAAGCCAAATGGGCATATTGTATATCGTAAACCAATCATAGCCTCCATTTCCATGGAAGACTATGTTATGTATTTGAGTAAATAAGTTTTTTCTGTATATTTGACTATTTTCCAAAGTCAGGTCAAAAAAATCCAACCCCAATTGGAATTGTTTTTGTTGTTTCGCTACCAGAGGGAAAAAAAGTTAAATCTATATCTGGTGAAATGGATTTAATATATTCTCTTAGGGCACGAGCATCTCGTGCCAGTAGATACTTATCTATAAACTCTCGAATATCTTTTTTATCTGTTTTTCCTTCTACAGATAAAATCATATGTTTTAATCTAGTAGTAAGGGTAGGATCTTCAGTTTTATTTATTTTCTTTAAACCATCTAATTCACGTTGAATTTTCATTTCATCTCCATGGTTTAATAATTTAAACGTAATTTCATTGCCTGAGTGAGGAAATGTAAAATCAAATTCATTTTTACCTGATTTGAATAATTCATCATTGATTTCAATATTGTTTATATCTGTTAAATCAACTGTTTCTTCTGTTCCCTCATATGTGAAGGTATAATCTTTACCATACCCTAAAATACGAGCTGCAATCATAATTGCATTTTTATCCCCTATTAATAAATCGTTATAATCTATTTTAGAGACAATTAATGATTGAAATAGTTTATCTAGTACTGTTCCTTTTTGGATATAAGAAGAATTAGTAAGAATGTCTTCTTCCTTAGCAGTCATATATTTAATTTCAATTTTTCCATCTGCTAGAGGGGAATCTTTAGAATATAAGTATCCTTTTGAGGGTAAATCTACAACTTCGGTAGCTAATTTAAATTCGGCCATAATCTTTATTTATTAATAACGTTTTTATCGTTGATAAATATTAAGATAAGAAAAAGCTTGACCGGAGCCAAGCTATTTTCTAAATCAGGGGTGGGTAAAATTTTTAGAAATTTAGGATACAATAATCTGGTTGTACCGTTAATTCTATATTTTGAGCAGTATCTACAGAATCCCAATTATATTCTCCAAATCCTGCATTTGTAATAAATGCACCTTTAATAATCCATTCTGATACTATATCTCCTACAGGACCAAGTACATTAAAAGTAAGATCTTTTTTATAGAAATCACTATACCCATCACGTCCAGTAACTGATTCGTGATGTAAACGTACCCACTCCATAACGGCTTGGGCTCCTGAGGGTGTAATTGGATCAAATAATGTTAATGAGATAGGCTCCCAAGTAGTTTTACCTTTTACATATCTTGAAACATTAATATGATTTAATTCAACTGTACCTTGTGTTACTGATACAGCTCCAACTCCTTTTACTACATAAGCAGGAATACCGTCTACATAGAGGATAAATCTATTCTGCTGTTTTGGCTCAAAAGCTGTGAAAAATATTTCGTTTGGATCTAATACTGCCATTTTATTTTTTTATTTTATTATAAATATTTATCTTCTTAATTCTTATGCTGGGAATGTTGCTCCAGTTGGTAATACATTGAAATCTAATATTACAAATTCAGCTGTTTTAGTTGGTTGTAAAAATATTTGACCTACTAACTCATTTCTATCTATTGTTGATGCTGTGTTATTTGTATCATCCATTACTACTTTAAAAGCATACAATCCTTGTCTTTGTTGTACTCCTTCTAAGTATGGGTTTACCACACTTAAAAAATTGTTTCTTGTTGTAATAGTATTTTGTTCAAATACTAAAGTATCAGCTACTCCAGAAATAAATCCTTTAAGAGAAATTAATAATCTACGCACGTTTACTCTATCTAAAGCACTAGAACGTTTTTGCAATGTTTTTTGACCAAATACAACTACTCCTGATTGTGGGAATGTTGCTAATGGGTTAACATTTGCTTCGTATAAAGTATCTCTATTATTAGCTGTTAATTTTCTTTCAGCTCTAACTACTTGACCTAAAGCTCCTCTAGTTAATCCAGCAGGTGCGAACCATGGTTCACTTGAAGCATCTGTAAATACATACACTCCAGGAATTACTGTTGAAGCTGGTGAGTAAACTAATTCTCCGGTTTGTGGATCGATCATTTGTACCCAAGGCCAATAAGTTGCAGCATAACTATTATCAAAAGCAGCAGCTGCTTGGGATACTGAGGCTATTGAGCTACCATATTTTACTAAATCTAATACTGCTATATTATCTCCTCTTTGTATTGAATTATTAATTAAAGCTGTTGTTTGTGTTGCGTGAGTTGCGTTAAGTAATCCAGGAGCACTAATAACATTATACTTGTATTCATCTACGTTTCCTAATAAAGCAATTGCGTTATCATAATTACTACCGGTTAAGCCCTGTGTGTCAAAAGCAACACCATTTCCTATGTTTCCATAAAAATTAGCAACACGTCCTGATGTAGCTGTTGTAATATTTTTTCCACTTGCTCCATTAAAGGAACCAGAGGATATTGCTGGTAGAGAACCTGTAAATTGGGACTTTGCCTGACCATTATTATCAAAATAGTTTGGAGTTTTTAAATTTACTGATTTTACTCTTACATATCTTGATAAATTAGCATAAGATCCTGATTCTTGGATAAAATAATCTGAACCTTCATTAACTAAATTTTTACTAATATCACCAATTTGTGCTGATATATAATTAGGTTGATATGGATCTAATGATAAATTATTATATTGTTCTAATACTACTTGCTGGTTTGTATTATCATTACCTCTACGAATAAGTAAACTAAAAGTTCCTGAGGCTGTGTTTACTGAAGGGATTGACCAACGAACATTTTCTGCTGACCCATTTGCTAAGGCACCTCCTGTTAATTCGGTTGTACCGGTATTCATTATTGCCCCTTCTGAGATTGTTTCTAATTCAAAAGGTGTAACATCATCTGTTAAATTTCCGGCAGCTAAAGTTACTGTAAATGTTCCAGCTACTAAATCAGCTTCTTGTACTGTAAGTACTATATTAGTTACCCCGGCTGAGGTACCACCTAATTCCGCATTAATAGCCGCTGCGGTCCAACTAAATATATCTCCAGCTTTAACTCCTTCTCCAGCAATAGTAGCGGTAATTGTTGTTAAATGGGCATCAGTAGTTCCTGTATCTCCATCAAAAGTTAAAGACCAAGTTTGACCTGTTGCATCTGTTGTAGTGGATGTTGTAGGTGGTATTGTAATTGTACCTGCATCATAATCATCGTCGGCTGCAAATGAAGTTGATCCGGATAGTTCAGTTGTTACTAAAGGAGAACCACCATTATCATTTGTAGAAAATGTTAGTGTATCTCCTAGATCGTATCCTGTACCCGCGACTGAAGCTGTTACTGCTACTGGTGCGCCAGCATTTGTAACTAAATTAAATGTAGCACCTGTACCACTTCCATTTGTAGTAAAAGTAGCACTAGTATATGTTACTTCTCCTGAACCTGTAAAATCTGAACCAGCATCAACACCCTCAGCAAATAAAGCTGCGGCATTAGTATCACCGGTTTTTAATTCTGAACCATCAACTGTACTAATAAATGAACTTGTAGCAGAAGTAAAAGTTTCTGGTGTTACTCTAGTAACTAATAAACTTGTTCCACCACTTTGAAAGTAGTTATTTGCGGCTAACGATGTTAAGTATGAATAAGCAACTGATGCACTTTGAACTGTAGTTCCAAAAATTGCTGTATATTCACTAAAAGAAGTAACCAAAGTAGGCACTTCAACAGGACCTAAAGCAGCTGGTCCTATAATAGCAGCACCAATTTCTGCTGGTTGTTGAGTAATAAATGATTGGTCGTTTTCTCTAGCTAATACACCTGGAGATAATAATGTTTCTGCCATCTTTATATGTTATTTTTAATATTATTTTTATTATACATATTAAAGATTTTCTTAAAGAACTATTCTGATTTAATGAATTCTCCTTTTTCTAAATCAATACTACCTTCTCCATATTTTTCTTGTAATTCTTTACCTACTTTATCTTGGTTTTGGAGGAGTGATTGATAATTATTTTGGAGATTTTGTTTTTCTCTTTCAATAAATACTTTTCTTAATTCTATCTGCCCTAAGGCAAAAGTAATTTCATTTTCAGATCTTTGAAAATCTTTTAATTGTTGTAACTCTTCTTGTGATAACTTTGTTGTACTCATTTTTTGTTTTGTTTATAAATATTAATAAAATTCTTTTAGTGCCATAATTTGTTCCTTTAAGGGTATAGTTTTTATTGTTCCTTTTAAGCATTTATTAAATGAAGGAGAATCAATAGGATTAATAGTAATATCCTTATTATAAACTTCTTTTAACAATAAAAGTAATTTATATTTAGATACACATTCCCCCTCTAATATATTTTCTGTAGGTAGTTCATCCCAATGAAACATTAAATATAAGCAATATTGAGTCCAAGTTAAAGTAGAATTACCATTCCAATAATATTCAGAATATCCATTTACTTCACCTTCTTGGGATAAAAACCATTCCATTAAACTAGCTTTAGTATTTAGTTCAGGTCCAAATATTGACGTTTTAATAATTTTAGTATTTTTAGCTTCTTTTTTAATCCATTCAGCGGCTATTCTTTTAGAATTGCCATAGTCATCATCATCCATTTCACAATCAGTACCAGGATGGATTATTTTGGTAGAAAGGTTTTCATCTAACCATTGTGGTAATTCCCAATTAATATTAAACTGGTCTGTTCGTTGATGAATAGCTCCTATACAATTTATAATAAAATCACCTTCAAATTTTTGTACAGAATTTTTAAAACAAGATGAAGGCCATCTACAGCTTGTAGTAACACATTCAATTCCTTTACTTTCAAAAAATTTATGGACCATATGTCCTAACATTCCTTTATGTCCTAATATTAATACTTTCATGGTTTAAAATAGTTATAAAATTCTAAAATTTTAGTTAATTCTTCTTTAGATACACACACTTTATCACTTGTAAATTCTTCATCTATATAACGATCAGCTATAGGTACAGTATCTTTATAATGCATATAAAATGTATTTTCATCAAATTCATAGTAAGTTCTAGATGTTTCTTCTTTTGAAATCATCATTTCATGAAGTTTTTCTGAAATTCTAGGTTTGCCAATTGTATATTTAAGGTTAAATTTTTCTTGATATATTCCAAATAAATCTTTTACTCTAAATGATTTTAAATTAGGAATAATATTATACCCACTAGTTTGAAGTCCTAATTCAATCAAGTCCATTGCTTCCTCTATATCAATCATAAAACGAGTCATTTCTTCTGAATATAAAGTAAGTGAGTAGTTTTTATTAATAGAATCCCATATTAATGGGATTATACTACCAGTTGAATTTAATACATTTCCGTATACTGCTGTAGATAATTTAACATTTGATTTTTCAGCATTTACTATAAATGACTCTCCTGCTACAAATTTCATTGCGCCATATAATGTAGTAGCTGCTCTGGATTTATCTGAGGATATAAAACATGCGGCTTCAAAATTGTTTTCTTCGGCTGCTCTTCTTGAATTAAGAGCTCCATCTACTAATACTCTAACACTTTCTTCTACATTTTGGTCTACGGCACCTATTTGTTTTAATGAAGCAGCAAATATACCAATATCGTGCCCAGCAGATGCTCTTTTCAATAAATCAAAATTTCTAATATCCCCAATTACACATTTTATGTAGGGAAATTCTTTTTTTAAATAATAATGTTTTGCTTCATCTCTACTATAGATAGTAATTTTATTATCTTTATAGTAACGTCTAACTAGATTTTTACCTAAAAACCCAGCCCCTCCAGTTATAAATATTTTTTTATTTTTAATCATTAGTATCTATGGATGTTGTTCTTTTTTCCCCAAATATGTAAGTTAGGTCAATGTACGAATCATTTAACCAATATCCAAATGAATTTATTTCTGAATATTTTATGTTAAAAAATGGATCTGTTATTAAAATTTCTTTATTATTAATATTTATTTTTAGATCTTCTTGTATATCATAAATTAAAATAGAAGGTTCTGTTTTATATACTTTAAAATCTGTAATACTTTGGTAAAATAATTTAAACAAATCATTATCTTTATTAAAATCAAAAGCATCCTGGAAGTCTATGTACATAATTTGGTCTTTAACTACTTCAGGATAAACTTCATAATTAAATACAGATATTAAATGTCCTAAATAAGTTTCAGCATCTTTAAAATCCTGATGTTCTGTAGTAATTGACCCCGCAATATATTGTTCTTTTGAAATTAAAGGAAGTAATTTTTTTAAATTTTCTTTACTTAAAATGTTAAACATAAAACTAGGAAATCTAAAACCTTTTTCGTTTTCTTTAGCATAAACTTTACTAGTAATAAAATCCTGGGATGATTTTAAAGTTTCAAACATTAAAGGAGTAAGTATAGTATCATAGTTAATAAAACTATATTGATCATAATCTAAAGATAATCCTAAGTGACTTGAAGTTAAAAATTGATTAAAAGCTGTCCACCCATAATCTGGGAGGATATTGACTAAATCATAATTTTCTTGGTCTAATGTAATAGTTTTCCAATATACCATTCCTCTTTCAGGCCAATGTAATATAGGATTACTTTTATCATATATAAAATATTCTATTTGAGATTGGATATTTTTAGGTAAAGGAACATGAGATGTTAATAATATATCAAATCCATTAGATTTTAATTGTTTAATATTATTTTCTAATATTTTAACCTTTTCTTTAGTATCACAATGACTTAAAATGATTATTAAATTTTTATTTGTCATAACAAGCAATGTAGGGGGTTATATCTTTATTTTTATCATACTTAGTAATAGATTCATATTCTATATAATTAGTATCAGAATTACTTTTAAACCAATCACCATTTTTAGTTAGCAACTGATTGATAATAGGTTGTTCAGATTCATATAATTTTAATAATTTTAATTTTTTATTTAATATATCTGGGGGTAATTTTATATCTGATTTACTAAACACATAAAATTCTTTAGTTAATTTTTTTATTGTTTCAAATAGTCTTTTATGTTTAGGGTGGCCATATTCTCCTATAGGGTTATGAGTTACTATCTTTTCCCAATTTTTAGTTAATAGTTGTTTAAAAGAATCCAGTTCATAAGTAGATGTTTCATTTTGACTAGTTTTATAATCTTGAAGTGAATCTTTAAAATCCCACATTTCATAAGAACCTACATTAAGTGATTCCATTACATTTTTAAATTCTTGACTTCTAACTTTATTATTTTTATTTGTAATACATACTACTTTATATTCTGGACCGTATTGTATTAATTCTGACCCTCCAAATATTAGTTCATCATCAGGATGGGTTACTATCATTAATTTATTAATTCGATAGTCGTTATATGCTTTTAATAAAGTATTAGCGTTTTTACTTTTAACGGAAGGATCGGGTCCGTGAATAAAATAAGGTTTTAAAGTATATTCATCATACATAATATCAAATCCTTGGTCTAAAAAATAATTACTTGTCTTTCTTTCTTCAATACTACTATAATAGTTATTCCAAGTAACTGGGAGATAATTCTGTTTATTTTCTTCCCATAAAATATTGTTTGCTACTCTTTCTTCAGAAAAGGCATTATCATCCGCATATATTTTTACACTATAATTATCTAATTCCCTGTTCCATTTTAAACATTTTTCAAAAAATATTTTGCTGTTTTTATTATAAAAGTAAAAACCAGTAGCTATAATTCTTTGATTAGGGTTTCTAGTTAAGTTTTTAATAAAAGCTAATTCACCCCCATAATTTCCTTCTAGTTTTATATTATTATGATACCTCCATTGGTTAATATCTTCATGAAAATACCTCATAAATAAAGGATAATCTTTTAAATTATTTAAATAATGTAGTGAAGTATCAATGTTTTCTGTTGCAAAAGCATCACCGTCGATCCAAGCAAAATTATCATAATTTTCATTTAGTGAATCTAAACTAGCTAAATATTTAGCAAAATAAATAGAGTAATCTTTATTAAATAAATCAGACTCATACTTATTAGAAGTTAGAGGTTTTGGTCTATAATCTATTCTTTTATTAATTACATTAGGTAAATTTATATTTGAATCACAATTAAACCCATACACAATTAACTTATGTTTAGAATACTTTAATAAACTTTTAGCTAATACCTCTATCATAGGGAGGTAAGATTCATTACCCCCAGTTATCCATATAAAACTATTATTTTTTTTTGGTTCTAAAATATCTAAAACCTTATTATATACTTGTTCTGGTAGTATAGATTTTTGGCAGATATGTTGTAGTTTAGTATTTTGGTGTTCAGGACACCAATCCCAATCCCCAGCATCAAACACATGAGTTTTACTTACCCAACAATTGTTACAGACGGAATTATTTTCAATTTTAGTCAAATGATTAGTAAATTCATAACCATAAGGAATAAAATTATTTATCATTACAGTATGTTTATCCAATACCCAATTAACCCAAGATAAACCCGAACCTAGTCCAATAAATAAATCTGCATGGTAAAGATGGTTTAAAGTATCTTCCCATTTTAGATTTTTTTTATCTATTATATTTGTTCCTTTAAATCCTTCTCTGGATAAATTAACTATTTTATATCCTTTACTATGGAGTTTTTTTGCTAAATTTTTCCAATGTTCATAAGGCCATTCTTTCAACCCAGAGGTTGATCTAGGTCCTATACAAATATATTTACCTTTTATAGGTCTTTTTTTAGGTGTGAAATTAATACCATAATGTAGTTCTTTATAGGGTAACCCTAAAATATCAGTTGCTGATTGTATTAAAGGAACTGTATTTACTTGATTAGGGTGGTCATTAAAATTTTTCCATTCACCATTATCATCTCTAAACCAACCAATTTGAAATTTAGCATAAGCAGAATAAGATTCCCCGGGTTTGGTAAAGGTAATATCTTTATAGGGGTCTAGTCCTTTAAACCATTCATTATGATAAGTACTTACAGCAACTTTACATTTATATTTATTTTGAAATTCTATAACTTGAGGAACCCAAGCTAAAGTATCTCCAATAGATTTAGATTCTAAAGATATATGTACAATTTTATCTGTTAAGTCAAATTTATGAACTACTTTCCCGTTTACTTTTATTATCCAGGGAATATGGTATGATTTACTACATTTAGCCCACATATTATTACTTATAGTAGCACTATGGATAACTTCATTTGTATCACTATTTACAAATTCAACAAAATATTTGTTATCATGATGTCCTAGTACTTCTACTTTAGGACCTAAATTAAAACTTATTTCTATTTTATTTTTAGGTAAATTGTCTAACAAATTTTCTATTTCTTCACCTGCTATTTTAGCAGCGTTTTCCCAAGTAAATTTCTCTCTAATTATCTTAGATTCTTTTAATGCTTTTTGTTTATAATGTTTATAATTTTCATAAGCATCCCTCATTACTTTTTTTAAATGGTCAAAATCAGGTTCATAAAATTCTCCAGCTAGTAAAGATTGGGAGAAGC